>Ga0209992_10000047_pt1 | contig 184594 bp, 171 predicted proteins | sample 2SBtaG_2_FD_182564 | JGI IMG/M metagenome (GOLD analysis project Ga0209992, IMG submission 182564) | Deep subsurface microbial communities from Kolumbo volcano to uncover new lineages of life (NeLLi) - 2SBTROV12_ACTIVE470 metaG (SPAdes)... | ecosystem: Environmental > Aquatic > Marine >... | reverse complement strand
TATTTGAGTCAAATATAGGTCATTCACTTAAATCCAAGAGTTTTTATATGTTTTTTAAATATTGATATTGCAGAAGGTGATGAGCTAATTCAACCCTTGAGCCAACCGATTAATAATCAGTTGGTCGTACTGCAAACTATTTCTGCAGAAATGTTCTGAAAATATGAAAAACTGCCTCCAATATTATTAATATTTGGAGGCAGTTTTATGGTTGAGCAAATGAAAATTGGTACACTTTTAGTCCACTTTTGTTAAACTTTTTTTAGTGAACTTAATTTAAAAGAAAAAAATAATTTATTCTTTTTGATTGACTGATACCGAATCGCCTTTTTCTTCAACACCTAAAGGCTTTTCAATTGATCCTTTAGTTCTTGTTTTGCCTTTCGAAGGGTTGAGAGGTTTTAATATATTTGGAATTTGCCTCATATATTGAATTTCCATTTGCATTAATTCCTTAGGATCTAAATCTAAAGTTTCATTTTTATCAAGTTCTTTTTGAATTGTATTAAGCCGTTCATTTATTAGATCTAACTGACCAGAAATGGATAAACCATATTGTTCCAATTTTTGCTCTAGAATTGTCTCTTTCCACTCCGTAATCTCAGAACTAAATTCACGGTTCCATTTTATTAGGGTTTGTTTTGAAACATTAATTTCTTTTGAAATTTTGTCAAGACTGAGGTTTTGAATTCTAAGTTCTAAGAATTTCATTTTTATTTCTTCTGGGTACATGGGTGTTTCTCCAAAAATTTATTTAGGATGGTTTTTTCCGTTTAAAATTTCTAGTCTCCTTTTGAATAAAAATATTTTTGAAGATAGGCATCCACGGACTAAGGTTATTTTGATTTTTATATTTTAATTAAAATTTCATTTTTTCTCCTTTGGTTGTTTGATTGAGAGGCATTTCTTTAATTTGGTTTTTATTGGTTAAGGCTTTTAGAAAAAGCGATGATGATTTTATGAACGCGTTTAGTCGTCCAAAAAATTTTTACGATGAGCTGACTTCCATTTTTTGTTTCCTTATAAAACTTCGAAATTTTTGGAAATTGCTTGGTTTTATTAAGGTCTTTACCCTTACGGAGTTGAGCGGGTATTTCACGGGTCGCGGATGTTATTTAGTAGGGAACTTTTTTGACGGCCACAAAATATAGGGGTATAAAAAATAGTTAGGCTATTCGAGATTTAGTTAAAAGGGAAAATTAACGAAGTTTTAAACGCAAAATTGACATTTTTTGAATGGAAGGTGACAGTAAGAACTTATTATGTTTTATGGGATGAAGTTTCATCGGTGCTAACAAATGGTAAATGTGATGGGTGGTAGGGTGAGAGCAACTGGTTAAAAAATCAAAAATAAGGGAATTGAATTAAGGAAGTAGGAAAAATTAAGTTTTTCTTAAATCTTGACTTTAAATAATGGTTTGCTAAGAATTTGCTAAGATTACTTTAAGACTTGTGCGGTTTTATGCAGTCTGAATCAATTTGTCGCTTTTTCAATGTTTAATTGTTTCAAATAGTTAAAGAAGATATACCTGCTTTGGGAGCAGGGGGTCGCAGGTTCAAATCCTGCTGCCCCGACCATTAAATCAAGGACTTAGTCAATTTTTGGCTAGGTCCTTTTTTTTGATGTAGTCAAATTATGCCAAATAACCGGAGTTATTCGGAGGTGTCGGAATTGTAGTGCGAAATAATTATTTAATGAATTTAAACAAAATTTGATGCAGATTTATTGGAATTTTTATATGAAATTGATATTAATTTATCCTTCAATTTAAAATATCTCAATGTTTTTCTTATTTCTTTAAGACATGAGGTAATGTTAACTGGAAAATTTTAGTTGTTCCATTAAATTTGGCTAATAAAAGTGCTCTTGTTTATGCGGTCCAAATAAAAAAAAATGAAATTCTTAATTAAGGATATTTCTGAATTAAGGAGTGATCTAATGATTCAAAAATGAATTTAAAAATGATTTTCTGTTAAATGTTTAAACTGGATTAGGACTTTGGTTTGTGTATCTAAGACAATTGAACTTATAAGCTTAGAATAGATAATCGATGAAAAGGTAAGTGCTGTGATATGATGGAGGAAATTAATATTTATACTGGAAAACGATAAAAATTTTTTATTAACAAAATTTTTGTTTGCTATGTGTAAATATTTTTTATAACATTGCAAACTTAAAGAATTAATCAAGAAGGTGCAATATGGACGAGAGAATGGATTCTAAAGCTTTAATAGATATTATAAAAATATTAGAACCGCTTGATGAGGAAGATAAAATTAGAGTTTTAAATTCAGTGTTAGCATTTCTAAACGTTGATATGTCCATAGCCTCCCAAAATAAACAAATACAGCAAAATTTTTCAGAAAAAAATTCTTTACCTCAAAAAGTCGGATTTTCAGAAAATATATCTATGAGTCCCAAAGAATTTTTATTAGAAAAAAAACCTAAAACAGCGGTCGAAAAAATTGCATGTCTTGCTTATTACCTAACTTATTATAGAGATATGCCTCACTTTAAAACTAATCATCTAAGTGAATTAAATACAGAAGCTGCGCAACCAAAATTTACAAATATTGTGTCTAGTGCAAAAAATGCTTTGTCGTTACATTATCTTGCTGCTTCATCAAAAGGTCAGAGGCAATTAAGTGCTATGGGAGAGCAATTTGTCCAAATTCTACCTGATTATGAAGCTGCAAAATTAATTATGAAAAACATAAAGCCCAGAAAAAAAAGAAATAAGTCTACAAAAAATAAATCGGAAAAATAATAAAGTGATCCGTAAAAAAAAAGCCGCCAAAATTTCTCTCTATAATCATAAGGGGGGAGTTGGAAAAACCACCATTACTTATAATCTAGCGGGGGCATTGGCTCAGCTGGGTAAAAGAGTCCTGCTGGTGGATTCTGATCCACAATGTAACCTTACCTCATATTGTCTTCAAAATAAAAAAATCGATACTCTTCTTGATGAGTCTGATTCTAAATCAGGAAAAACAATTTGGTCAGCATTAAAACCAATTTCTGAGGCAGAAGGAAGTTTTAAAGAGATATCCCCCATACCTGTCCGAAGTAATTTATTCCTTATTCCAGGGGACATTCAACTATCGCAATTTGAAATGGATTTGACAGAGTTATGGATAAATTGCCAACAAAGAAAACCGAAGGGTTTCAGGGGCGTTACGGCAATTAGTAGGTTAACTGATAAAATTTCGAGAAAATTAAAAATTGATTACATATTTTATGATACAGGCCCAAATATAGGACCGTTAAATAAAATAATTCTTCTCGACTGCGACTTTTTTATTATCCCCATGTCATGTGATGAGTTTTCCATTCGAGCTTTAAAAACTTTAGGAAGAACATTATTTGATTGGATAAATGAATGGAAAATAATTTCAAGTTTAGCTCCATTAAATTCTGATTTGTTATCTGGAAAGCCAAAATTTTTAGGTTATATATATCAAAATTACAAAATATACGGAAAATCGATTGTAAAAACTCAAGCAGGTTTTCTTTCAAAAATGGAAAAGGAAATTCACTCGCAAATAATAAATATATTAAATAAATTGGATTTAGATTTAGCCTCTAAACCAATTTCTAAATATAAATTGAAAGGAATTAAAGACTTTGGAAATATCGCGTCGTTGTCTCAGACCCAAAAGGTACCTATGGGCGATTCAAAAGATGCAAACCCTCAACAAAAGAATATGGCAAGAAAAACCTTTAGTGAAATAGCGGAAAAAATTATTTCCGTAACCAAATAGGTAAAATAATGGCGAAAAAGGTTTCTTTACTTAAAAAAGAAAAGAAATTAATCGATTCCATAATTGAGGCTTATGAGGATAAAAATAACATTTTAATCCTCAAGACTCTCCAATCTTCATTGATGACTTGTTTAACTGAATCCGAGGAATTAAGACCTCATGTTCATTCTTTTAAGACAAGACTCAAAGACTCGAACCACTTAAAGAAAAAATTAGAGCGCAAATTTTTAGAGTGCAAGGAAAAAGGCAAAACCTATAACGTTAATGTAAAAAATTTTTCAAAAAAAATAAATGACTTGCTTGGATTCAGGATATTGCATTTATATACCGATCAAATTAAAGATATCGATCCTATTCTAAAAAATCTTTTTGCCCTTAATAATTATGAAATCATCGAAGGTCCCTTTGCAAGGACTTGGGATGATGAATATAAAGGTTTTTTTTCAGTTAATAAAATAGATACAGAACCCAGTAAATCAATGTATACAAGCGTACATTACGTTATTAGTACAGGACGGAATATTACTATCGAAATCCAAGTTAGAACTTTAATGGAAGAGGTCTGGGGTGAGGTGGACCATCAAATAAATTATCCAATAAAAACAGAAGTCCTTTCTTGTGAAGAACAAATAAAAGTCTTGGCCAGAGTAACCTCATCAGCAACTAGATTGGTAGACTCCATTTTTCGTTGTCATAAAAAGCCAAATGTATAGTAATAAAGTTTTTCACTTAACTTAGTTCTAAAAATAATGAACAAAAAGTAGAGGTTTTCTATCTTGTTACTTTATAAATTTAAAATTATCTCTTAGTGAACTGGCTGATTTAAATAAGAAAAAGGAAGAATTAAAAAATGATCAAAAGTTTGAGAAAATTAACAAATTCATAATGGGAGAGGAAAATGGCAGAACATGAAATTTATTTTGAAGTTCCTTCAAAAACTTTATTAAATAAAGATGCTGTGTTTGAAGTGTATTCCGGTAAAGATAAACTTGGAAATCTAAAAGTAAGTAAAGGTTCAATCGAATGGGTACCAGCAAAACATACTTATGGGCATCATTTGTCTTGGGAGAAGTTTGATAGTCTAATGAAAGAACATGGTAAAAAATGAAAATGAGTGACCTTTTCCAAGATAATTCTCATAAATTAGGTTGTAAAAGCTAAAAATCGATAGAGTCAAGAATTAGCCTAATCAAAAATTACTACCTAATGAAACATTTTAGATTTATCTCCTTCTAGAAATACCGATTCATTAAATAAAAGAAATTAAGTCAGGATCTTGACCGCAGTCAAGTTTTGATTTCCTCTTTAGCTCACTAGAACTCATCCGAAAAAATCTTTAAATTCCCTAAGATTTTGCCTTTTAAGCTGATAAGTTTTTAAATTAAATGTGAAAAATAAGATAAATAGGGTCGTTTATTACGGTGTTTAAAGCCCTTTTTGTCTCCAATTTTTACCTTTAAGCCCGATTCCTATACATTGGGTCTCAGAATTAAGATTTAACTCAAAATAGCGGATTTGAAAAAGCGTTAAAAAAATTTGCTTAAGGTTGACAGTCTTCTTTTAAAACAGAATCTGAAATGTTTTTTATTGAGGGTTTCAAATATTTTGATCAAAGTTTATAACTAAAAACTAATTTAAATATTTTTTCGCCATTAAGGAACAACTTATGCGATTAGGAAAGGGAACAATATTTTCAAAAATTGATTCGGGTGCTTATGGTGATATTTTTTTAAATTCAGTAGACGGTACGGTAATAAAAGTATTTAGAAAAGATAATCCCCTAGAGCATTGTCGGGAGGTTTATGATAACGAAATTAAAGCTTATAGTTTAGCACTAGGAGACCTAAATTTGAAATCTTATGTACCTCATTATTATGGCAGGGAACAAATTGATTCAGTTTTTGATGAAAATGGAGTTGAAAATACTGAAAAATATTTTTTAGATCTAAATTTTAAAATGGAATTTGTGGATGGAAAATTTATTAAAATAGGTTCTCCTTTAGTTTCCTCCCAAGAAGCAAGCCAGGTACAAGGTTTTTTTCGTCAAGTAGGAATTAACTTTTTAAGAGACGCATCGGTAACCCTGAATCAACAAGGAAAGATTGAAAAAGTGATAGATTTTTCCCTTAAGGAAATAGAACTCTTTTGGTGATAGGCTTAAACTCCATGGCTATTACAAAGTCTATCTGTGAAATTAATAACAAAAAATAATCTAAGGCCTTTTTATTTTGGTGATGAATCTTAATAAAGAAATTTGCTCAATAAAATCGATTAAAAAATTACTTCAATTACATACTTCTATTATTCAGGAATTAAAATCGAGAAAGGTCTTAAGAACTAGAAATAATCCTGTTGCAGATTTTTCAGAGTGGCTAGTCGCGCAGTCACTGGGACTAAATTTAGAAAAAAATTCCAAAGCGGGTTATGATGCATTGGATAAAAAGAAAAATCGATATCAAATTAAAGCAAGACGGACTATTCCTGAAAATAAGTCAACTCAACTTGGTGTTATTCGTAATCTTGATAAAAAGGACTTTGATTTTTTAATAGGGATTATTTTTAAAGAAAACTATGAGATTCGTTATGCCGCTAAAATTCCACACAAAGCTGTTGGAAAGATTGCTAAATTTAGTAAACACCAGAATGGATATATTTTACATTTAAGACCAGAAGTATTTGCAGATAAGAGAGTTGAGGATATTACGAAATTAATTCTTTCAAATTACTAGACAAAAAATTTTTCTTAAAATTATTAATTGGCCAATTCTACTAATAATCAACTCCCTTAAAACCAACTGGTACAATTGTAGTCAATTTGTAGTCAAAATAATCCCTCTATTAAGAATTAACCGGAATCACCGGAAAAGATTTTATTTTTGTAAAACGTTTAAATAAAAACTATTTAGCAATAAATTTAGTAAAACCAATAAGTTATAAATTTTAAGAAATTTGTACAGAACCATCTTTGGGAGCAGGGGGTCGCAGGTTCAAATCCTGCTGCCCCGACCATTATATAAAAAGGACTTACGGCGTTTGCTGTAGGTCCTTTTTTTGTTGGATGGTGTCAAAATGTAGTCAAATTATGCCAAATAGCCGGGGCTAGTCGGATGTGTCGGAAAGATTAAAGACTTGGGGGTCAAATAGCCGTTTAGTTTAATTGTATAAAATTATTATCGGGAGCTATAAATAAGTGTCTCTTATATAAAACGATATTGGCGCTGATTTGTTTTAGGACATACAAAATTATTAAAAAAAAGAAAAACCCAACATTTGAATTTATTATGAAGGAAAGACAAAATGACTTTATCCATTCCAAGAGACAACGGAAAACGTTTGGTTTGCTAAACTAGTCGCATTGGCTATGGCGTCGCAACTAAAATAAATATTTGCGCTTCCGGTCATTTTGATACGGGCTTCATCATTGTTGCTTCCAGTGGGGTTAGCGACAACGACCGCTCCATATATTTCTGCCCCTCCGATACCAGTTTCAAAACGACCGGCGCAGGTATCGCAAATTCCCACTAGAATAACTCCCTGATAAACCAAACTGCCGGTAACATTAAAATCTTTATTAACGATCAGAATGCCCGCTCCCGATGAATTTCCAGATATAGTTAACGATTCGTCTGCGTACGCGACGATTGGGTTTGCGGTTGTGCCTAATGTTACTGCGCTGACGCTAGTGTCGCCGATATAAGTCGTCGTGGCTAAGGGCAAAAAAGCATTTCGGATCTCTTGTAATTCCTGAAGAGTGAATGTGAAATCGTTTGTTAAGATGTTGGGTGTGGTTCCTCCAGTTCCCGTAATATTGTCGTCAGCGTTATTTTGATACGTTTGATCTGGAGAACTATCCATAGTTGCGATCCCATTCTTATCAGCGCAAGTTGGATCGTCGATTGGTTGGTTGGGGGGATCTGGATCGTAATTATATGCATTACCTTCTATATAAGCGGCATTTGAGGCAATTTCAATATCGCCATCTGGGTCGACTAGGGAGACCGCCGCCGGGAAGTCAACCGGTCTCAAATCAAATTTCTTAACTAAGGCGGTAATTTGTTTAGTCGATCCTTCAGACGTGGTTCCGGTCGAGGATATTTGTAAAATATCGTCGCTATCCAAGGTAAGATCAGAGTCTCCATCGTCATTATCGACGACTTGAACCGTATAATTTCCTCCGTTGAAGGTAACGGTGGCTCCTCCGGATCCGTCTAAGTCTAATATTCCTCCTGCGGCCAAAACGTCGTCAAAGTTTAAAGGTTTTAAGGTGAATTTTGCGTGTTCAATTCCTGCGTCGGCAATGTAAAAGGCATCCCGGGTCTGTTTTGAGTTTTCTCCTCTTTTTATATCGGAAGAAGTAAATGTGACAGAAACGTAAGCTAATAGACCCAATGCGATTAGAAAAAATAAGGAAAGAATGAGAGCTAATCCCTTATCGTCTTTCAAAGGTTTTTTAAAACTATCCCAGCCTTTTAGTTTTAATATACGAAACAATTTTTATAAATATCCTGTTTGTTAGTTTACGTTTCTTAGATTAATTTGAGTTTCCAATGAAATATTTGCCTGGTTTATTTGCGAATCTTGCAGTGTCAGTAAGATTTTAATTTTTCGGATATTCGATGTTGTGCCTACCGGCATAGTAGTAATTTCTGTATTGGAGTTATCAAAATAATCAAAATTTAAACCATCCGTTTCAACATTGGAAACGACAATGGTTGCGTTGCCTCCATCTATAGTTTTAGTAATTCGGCCCGTAGCATTATCTAAGGAATACGAAATATCGTGATATTTGTTGATAATTACCGGGCTTAACGAGCTATAAGCGTTGGCAAATGTAGAGTTAACCGTGATGGTATTAGCGCCGGTATCGATAGACTGGATTGTGTTTATATCAAAATTAGAACTATCGTTAATGTTATAAATTACGATTTTTTCGTTGGCCGCAAAATTGGCCGCTTCTCCCGTCCGCACAGTAAAACTGGTAGTGGCTACAGCCGCGATTTCGGAAGTTAAATAAGTGGAAACATTATCGGTATTTGTGCGGAAACTTATAGAGCTATTGTCTGCGTTTACTATTCCTTGACCGCTTGGAAACCCATAACCTGCATTACGAAGGATTTCGGTCATGTTTTTTATCGCTAAGCGGCCAGAGGCTCGGAGGCTGGTTTTTTCGGTTTCGTTCTCAAAGGTTTCCCTTTGGTTGACAAAGGTATTAACTAACCCCGCAAGTAAAACGGCTCCTATGGCGGCAACCACAATAAATTCTATTAAAGTGAAACCATTTTTGTTTGTTAGAAATTTCAATGGCTTGCCATTATTGAGCTAATTTTGTTGATAGGGTGACAGATCTTGTGGTTTCGCTGGACCAAGAAACGGTCACCGTTAAAGTCGATAACGAGTCCGAACCTCCATCCGTTATTACAGAGGTTCTGGTAAAAGGTCCGTTTCCGGAAACCCCTTGTTCGTCAACATTGTTTTCCGTTGTCGTTCCATTGACTAAGGCGTTTGATATGGCCTGATTTTTTAAATCTTCTAATCCTTCAGTGGCTAGGTTTACGGCTTTTGTTTTTTTGTCGTTATTGTTGTTATTTTCCAACGTGGAGTTCAAAACCGATATGAATGAAAAAATACCGACGCTAATCAAAACCAGAGTGATCAATAGTTCAACAAAAGTGAACCCGTTTTCTGACCCGATTGGATTTGTTTTTATAAACATTTTTTTTATGGCTAAAAAAGGGGTTTCGTTTATAAAAAGCTGAAAAGATTTTTACCGAGATTACCTATATGAACAAAAAAATTTATAGAAAACCGTCTAGCAAAAGTACTTGCCGAAATTGAAAGTATGTGCGGAGACGGGCAAAAATTGAAAAAGTACCTAGAGGGTTTTATTAAAGTGTTTGCCCTCTAGGATATTTTCAATTTTCTTGAAAAATTGAACTCTCCTTAACGATCCATTCCCTTTTTTTTGCCTTTCCCTTTGTTTTTGCCTTTCATTTTTCCTTTATTGCTCTTCTTGCTCTTCATACTTTTCTCGCTCTTTTCGCTTTTCTTACTTTTCATACTTTTTTCGCTCTTTTCGCTCTTCTTGCTCTTCATACTTTTCTCGCTCTTTTCGCTTTTCTTGCTTTTCATGCTTTTCTTACTCTTTTCGCTTTTTAAGCTTTTTTTACTTTTTTCACTCTTCTTGCTTTTTTCCTTTTTGCCTTTTTTAGCAACTACGATGTTATCGCCAAAGATTTTCTCTTCAAAAACAGGAAAGTTAACGTTTATTAAAGAATTTATATATTTACCCTGGCCCATGTCATCCATGGGCAAACTAATAGAGGAAGTAGCATTAGCGTTTCCAAAGAAAGCTAAGATTGAAACGGTAACTAAAATTCCCATTAATTTTTTTAAGCGCATATTATGTCCTTTCCTAAATAGCCATTACTGGTAATTTGGGGATGTTAGAATGAATTTTTTAAGAGAATGAACTGTAGTTTGAAATATACTACATTTTAACATTATTGTTACAGTTTATTTGGTTCTAATGTAAATCTAATGCCAACCTTGACCTTTGCTAAGAGTTTTTATTATCTTTAGTTTAGTCATTCGGAGCGATAATGTTTTCTGATAAAGATGATCTACAAAATGAAATTTCAATATCGCCGCAAAAAGTTAGCCGTTTTCTTTTGTGGATTGTATTCTATTTAATATTTCTTCATATTTTCCTTCAAGCTTTTCACTATTTTGTCTCCGAGCTTCCCTGGTTGTTGCGAGAACTCTTTGACGTCGACGAAGAAGAGAGTTTTTCCACTTGGTTTTCCGCAATGATTCTATTTGGCGCTTCGTTTTTATTATTTTTGATTGCTCGCGCTTCGACGTTTAAAAAAGAAAAATTTTCTAAACATTGGTATGGTTTGGCTATCGGTTTTGGTTTTTTATCAATGGACGAGGTTGTCGGTTTGCATGAAACATTTAATACGATAACGGAAGTAGCGTGGACGGTTCCGTTTACTTATTTAGCGGCAATTATTTTCGCTATTTACTGGAAATTTTTAGTTTATCTTCCGAGCAAGTATAAGAGAAGATTTTTGACTGCGGGAGGGATATTCCTTAGCGGCGGTTTGCTAGTGGAGCATTTGGCCGACTATTATGTTGATCTTTATGAGATGGACAATTTTGGTTATCAATTATTAACAAGTTTTGAAGAATCTTTGGAGATGATAGGAGTTATTCTCTTTATAAAGGCTCTTTTAGAATACATTTCTTCAGAAAGCTTAGATAGTTTTCGTTTTATCGTTAATTCAAAATAAAAGAATTGTATCTCGTCTTCTAAAAGTGGACCGTTCTGTACAAAAAGTTAAGAGATACTTTCTGTCAAATTTTCAAAGAAGGAGGTTGTTATGAAAAAGAGAGTATCAAGGTGCTGTGTAGTCAATTTGTAGTCAAAACAATCCGCCTAGCCGGAAAAAGCAGATTTACCGGAAAAAATTTTAAGTTCGTAAAAAGATTGAGAAAATACATTTAGCAATGAATGTAGTAAAACCAATAAGTTATAAATTTTAAGAAATTTGTACAGAACCATCTTTGGGAGCAGGGGGTCGCAGGTTCAAACCCTGCTTCCCCGACCACTATTTAAAGGACTTAGTCAATTTTTGGCTAGGTCCTTTTTGGTTTTATGGGATGAAAATGTGATAATTCTTATCTAAAAATTCAATTATTAGCTTTTAGATAAAGCCCGGTAGATTTGATTTGGTTTGATAACTTTGAAAAAACAAAAAATTAAAAAGGGAATTACAAATATAGGTTTGTATTATCAAATTTTGGACTAATAGAAAAGTCGTATAATATGGTTTTTGGCATTGACGTTTTTTTAATCTTTTTATTCTAAAAATAAGGTCGAAACATTGAAAATTGTTGAATTTTTTAAAAAACGAAAAAAAGGTTTTGGTTTGCTCTTGGTAGGGGGTGTTTTAATCCTTATTTGCGCAGGTTTGTTGTTAGAGTCTGACAATAAAGAATTGGTGGAGCCTGACAATAAAAAAAAGAACTGGGGAACTCACCAAACTAAATTCGATAAAGAATTGGGGTGGACACACATTCCCAATCATACATTTGTTCAAGGTGGAATTCGATATTCGACTAATTCGTTAGGATTTCGATCTCCAGAACTAGACCCTTCTAAGAAAAAGATTTTGCTAGTTGGAGATTCCGTGGCTTATGGCGGTTTTGTTGAGCAGGATGAAACCATGGCCCATTATCTGGAAAAAAAATTGGATGGGCATCAAGTTTTGAATTTGAGCGTTCCAGGATATGGCGTTGATCAATATTATTTTAGAATAAAAAAACATATTGCTAGTTTAAAACCTAAATTAGTAATTGTTGTTATAGGAACGGGACAAGATTTGTATGATACCTCCCAAGCGAAGACTAATTTCGCTAAGCCATATTTCAAAGTGGATCAATCAAAAGTTGAGTGGTCGAAAATAGGAGATGCAGAATTAGATTCTTCGAATGTAATTTTAATAAATGACCATGTTTCAAGGTTTTCGTGTGAAAACTTGTTTTCGAAATTCAGCTCTTTGGTAAAGTTTTCAGGTCTTGATCGGTTAGAGGAATATTTTTGTCCTTCAAGAGGCGTAAACCCAGTAGAAATTCATTATGTTCTCCGGGCGATTTTATTAAAGTTTAAAGAGTTAGCCGAAGAATATGGGACTCAATTATTTTTTATTCTGTCTCCGGATTTTTTCGAATTAGATAATGTCGAAATAGACAAATCGCTAATGGATTCGTTTTTTGAAGGTTTACCAGCAAGCATTATTCCTAAGAATTTCAAACGAAAACCTGAACCATTAATGTGGAGGACTTATATGAAAGAGTTAAAGCTGGAACACCTGGATTTTTTTGACGTGATGATGCAGAAGAATTTTAATTCTAAAGAACTATTTGTTGATAATTATCATTATTCTCCATTGGGTAATCAGCATCTTGCTAAGGCTGTATATAGCCGCATAAAAGAGCGTTTATAATTTTCAGCATAACAGAAAAAAACGCCTTCGATAGAATTCTTGGAATGTCCGCAACAATCGATAAAATCAAAAGAATCGGGAAGTCGGCTTAAAATAAACAAGTTAAAAAAATGCCCTGTTTGTGCCTTGAGAACAGGGGAGGCATAGGTTCAAATTTTGCCGCTCAAACCATTTAAAAAAGACCTGCGAGTTTTATCGTAGGTCTTTTTTTTTGAAATATTTTCCAAGCGTTTGTCTCTTAATTTTTAGACTTGGATATGAGCCTGCTTTCGGTGCAAAATGTTATCATGTGTTTTTAGTTGTCCGAAATAGTGGAAAGACCAATGAAAAAAATAAGCGTATTGGTTGTAGACGATCAACCTCCAAATGTGGCGCTAATAAAACGTATCCTTTCGATGGAAGATGGTTTTATTGTTGATGAGGCGATTGATGGAGAACAGGCGTTAAAAAAACTTAAAAGTAAAAACTATGATGTCTTATTAACCGATTGGCTTATGCCAAAAATGAATGGAGCGGAATTAATTAAACGAACCCGGATTGAATTAACATCGCCTCCTTATATAGTAATGATTACGGCTATTCAATCGGCGCAAAGTAGAGATAAAATTCTAGAAATTGGAGCGGATGAATTTATTTCTAAACCCATCAAACCTGACCGGCTTTTACTGTCTTTAAAAGAAGGACTTGCTCGAAAATCACAGGTTTTACCTAAAATTAATAAAATTAAAATTTCAAGTAAAGTTGTTACCCCTCCATTTGTGGCTGTTGTGATCGCGGCAAGCACTGGAGGGGTTGATGCGTTGTCCCACGTGTTTTGTGGGCGCTTATCCGATAAGGCGGCTTTTTTTGTTGTTCACCATTCTCCAGCTCATACCCTCAAAAACTTGGTTCGGAAAATTGGAGCCCAAACCAACCTCAAGGCAGAATTGGCGAAAGATTCTCAAAAGGTTAGTCCAGGACGGGTTTATTTTGCTCCCGCCGATAAACATTTATGCATCGACTCAGAGACATTCTCCATTCGACTAAACCAGGAACCGAAGGAAAATTATGTGAGGCCTTCCGCAGACCCGCTATTTCGTTCGGCTGCCCTGGCATTCGGAAAATACACTTTAGGAATTGTTTTAACGGGATTGGGAGTTGACGGTACTCATGGAGCGGCTCATATTAGAGCTGTTGGAGGAGTGGTGTTGGCTCAAGATCCAAAATCGGCAATTGCTCCAACGATGCCAAATAGTGTTCTTTTATCGGGTTTAACTAAACAAGTTGTTGGACTCGTGGAAATGAATTCGAAAATTGAATCTCAAATCTTAGCTCTCGCATCGGACCTTAATCCGTAATAAATTTTCGGACTGCCCTCTCTAAATTTTCTTAAGATTAATTCTGATAATTGATAGGAATAATCTTATTTATTTCTTGTAAAAATTAATAAATCCGTTAATCTAAGACTATAAAGAAAAATGATGTAAATATTGGTTGTTCCTTTTTAAGTTCGTTTGCTTTTAAATTTATAATATACATTCAATGTAATTAATTGAAGTTTTTTGCGTTCTTTTTGAATTTTGTGGAGGTTTTCCATGAAAAGATTTGGATTGAATATTGGTATTAAGATTTTGATGTTTAGCGGTTTTTTCTTAGCCCTTTTAATCGGATCTATTTATTACATTTTTCTGGAACTTGAAAAACAAACTTTGGTTATCGAAGAACAGAAAAAAGTTTTACATTTATTGGAACAGGCCACCGAAGCAAAACAGACCTTTGACGCTTTGAGGTATTGGTTAACCGACTTGTCATTGAGCTGGCAAAATGAGTCGGAAGAAAATGCCTTGGCAAATAAAGAAAAAATTGAAAAACAATTAAAGGATTTGGAAAAAATAAATCCTAAATTGATTCAAGCGCTGCGCGCTGAAGTTGATGGGCTTTTTAATAAACTGATGGAATCCGTCGATGCGTATGTAGACGAAAATCGAGTTTTGGGAAATTCGATGGTTGTCGAAGGCAGACAAATATCCGAGAAGATAGATTCCATGATTAAGAAAATAAAAATTAAAGCTGAAACGGACGCGGATAAAGCCGGTATGAAGGTGATTCAAGGAAATCACAAAATTGGCGAGATGGCTTTTTTATTATGCGGCGGCGCTTTAGCCTTAGGCTTAATAATTTCCCTTATTTTCGCGCGTTCTCTATCAAAGCCGCTTAATGCGCTCGTAAAATCTTTACGCGGGATCGCCGATGGAAATTTAAAACAGGAAAAGCTAAAGAGCAGATCCTCCGACGAAATTGGGGTTTTATCTTCGACGTGTAATGAAATGTTGGATTTTCTAGGTCAGCTTGAACGACAGGCCGAAGATATTGCCGTGGGTCGATTGGGCACCCATTACCAATTGAAAGGCGATCTTGAAATTGCTTTTGGAAAAATGTCCGCTCAATTGATGGAAAAACAAAAAATCGACTCGGTCGTCGGTTCTGTACCCATTAACGTTCTCTTTGCCGATGCGAAAGATTTGACCATTAAATATGTAAATCCGACTGCGATAAAATTGTTGGGAAGGCTTGGGCAGTACATTCCCGTAAAAGCGGAAGAAATTGTGGGCCAATCTATAGATATTTTTCATAAAAATTCCAACCAAATCAGTCAGATTGTCTCCAATCCTAAAAACCTTCCACATCATGCAGTCATTGAAATCGGTCCGGAAAAATTAGATCTTTTGGTGAGCGCTATTTACGATCAAGAACAAAACTATATTGGTCCTATGCTGACCTGGGAAGTGGCAACAGAAAAAATAGAACTCCAAGAAAAAGATAAAAATTCTAAACAAGTCATTGTTAATGTTTTAGATCAGATTTCAGAAGTGGTCGATAAGTTAAGCGAAGCCTCGGAAGAACTTGCGGCCATCAGCCTACAGATGGAACAAAATGCGGAAAAAGCGTCCAACGAAGCCAATACCGTGACTTCGGCAGCCGATGAAGTCAGCTCTAATGTCAATTCCGCCGCCGCTGGGGCGGGTGAAATGGATTTAAGTATTAAGGAAATTGCCGTCAATGCTTCTAATGCGGCATCAACGACTACTTCTGCCGTGCAAGCCGCGACGGATGCGGATTCGATTGTTACCCGATTAGGAACCAGCAGTAATGAGATTGGAGAAGTCATTAAAGTCATCAATAGCATTGCCGAACAAACTAATTTGTTGGCCCTAAACGCGACGATTGAGGCGGCCAGGGCTGGGGAAGCTGGAAAAGGATTTGCTGTGGTTGCTAATGAAGTTAAAGAATTGGCCAAAGAAACTAGTAAGGCTACCGAAGAAATCGCCAATAAAATAAAATCTATTCAGGATGACGTGAAAGGCGCTGTTTCTTCGATTGGAGACATCGGAAAGATTGTCGATGACATTAACGGTATTTCAACCACCATCGCCAGCGCTGTCGAGGAGCAAACCGCCACCACGACGGAAATGAATCGCAATATTCAAGACGCCGCTGGAGGGACTAGTAGTATCGCAGAAAATTTAAATAGTCTAGCCGATTCGGTTAATTCGACAAAAGCCGGAGCGGGCGATACGCAGATTGCCGCTTCTAATCTTTCGAAAATGGCTGGGAACTTACAGGTGTTGATTGAGAATCTTAAAAAAGACCGATTGACCTAAAAAAACACACGCTAATAATTGCGAGTAGGGAGGAGAGTTTAAAACGGTCAAACGTTTTATTGGAGTTTTTAGATTAAACTAATACCGCAAACGATAAATTGTTCATCGATTTATTCTTCTTTTTTTTCTATTCCGCTAATTATAGATTTTCCTTCCGGGGCGTTTTTCTCCAGGTGTTCGCGCACTAAGGTCACGGCATGATTGTCGTCAAGGGCTTTTATAAAAATACAAAAATCGTCTTTCGTATTATCTTTTTTATATTTTAAAAAACCTTTAACCTTAAAAAAATATTGTTTTGGCGGCATCTTTTTAAAGGTCCTTTTTACGAGATCCGGATTATTTCCAATTGAGTATGGGGACGGTAGAAATTGAATTTTTAGGAGAGCCGTCGATCAATTTATCGCTATAAACTAAATAGATTATTACGTTCCTTTTTTTATCTAAAAACCGAACAACCTGCATGGTTTTAAACAAAAGCGACGTTTTTTTGTTAAAAACTTTCTGACCGTTTTCCAGTTTTGCCGGAAGTTTAATGGGGCCTATTTGTCGACAAGCGATCGAGGCGTTGGATTTATCTTCCGCGATTCCTAATCCTCCCTTCAACCCTCCCGTTTTTGATCGACTCAAATGGCAAGCAACTCCTGGGATATCTGGGTCGTCGAAAGCTTCTATAACTATTTTATGATTGGGACCTAACATCTTAAAGGCTGTATCGACTGACCCAATTTCTTCAGCGTTTAATGAATAAGGAAATACGAAAAAAACCAATAAAATAAAATAAAAACGTGGCATGAAATTTACTCTTTTCTGTAAAGGGGACGAATAGTTTTCAATCAAGAAATTTTATCTTAACACGCGTTCCAGTAAAAAACGGATTGCGATTCTTAAACGCGATGCAATTGTTTTAAAGGTTCGACAGGACAGTGAAAAAGTCATAAGACTAGGAAAATCGGTTTATTAAGAATCAAATCGAGGGATAAGGCAAGATATTTACGAATAAATAACAATTGGAGAGATTAACGCAAAGTTTTGACGGTTTTATTCTTATCGCTAGAAATTGGTTTTTTCATGGAGGTTCATGAAATAGGTTTGTAAATCTTTTACCGATAACATTCCAACGACCTTACCTTCTTCTGTCACCGCTATGTGGCGGAATTTTTTTTCTTCAATCACCCCTGTTGCTTTAGATATTGATTCGTTCCTATCGATAGTGACAATCGGCGAGCTCATAACGTCTCTAACTTTGACTTTATGCGGGTCGCAGTCTCCGCCTAAAAATAGGTTCATCCAATCTGTTTTTGTGAAAATTCCGATATATTCTTCGTTTTCTTTAATAAGTAGAGCGCCAATTTTGTTCTTATACATTTCCTCAACGGCGTTAAAAGCGGACGTATCCGGAGTTGCGGAAAAAAGGGTGGTACTCATAATATCGCCAATTTTTTTCATAATTGAATCTCCCATCAGAGGAAAAAGAACATATCTGTCTTTGGCTGCATTGAACAAGTTAAAAAATAGGATAAGTTCCGCCGAAATTCAAGAATAATTTCTAATTCTTTTCTAATTTGCCGGAAATAGTTGTATTTGGGATTATCTAGATCTAGAAAAAAATTTGAGGTCAAGGAAGCCAGTTTTCCGGAAGGCTGAGGTTTAACAAGGTCGGCGTAACGGACTGTTACGCCGACAATTGAATGGTGGAGAAACTTATAATGCCTAGCAAATTAATGGGCCGAGTACAATCGACTGGATTGCCTTCTTTGGTCTTCCGTCAAAACCTTTAGCAAAGAAATCTTTGCTTCAATCTTTCCGCGAATCATTTGAGCTTTTAAGGCAATCAGTTTTTCTCCCGCCGCCCGGATTAAGGATTCATTCATGGGTACGCCGTGAAGCAATCGGTCTATTTCCATTTTTGCGATTTGTTTTTCGGCTTTAAAGTGAATACTTTTCTTTTGAAACTCAAAACGCATATCTTTGATGGTGGAAACCTGAGCTTCGGTTAGACCCAATTCATGTTTGAAACGTAAAAGGTGAGTGAACGGACATTTAGCGTGCGAACCTTTTCCGTGGCCTTTTTTGTGGCCATATTTAGAACCGCTTCCCTCTCTTTTATGAGAATAACTCTTTGACATGTGGTGAGACTTTTTTCCGCCGCTACCTTCTCTTTTGTGACTATAACTTTTATGTTTGGAATATGCTTTGCTTCCGCTTCCTTCTTTTTTCATAGAAGGGCTTTTGTGTTTTGAGGTGGAATGATCGTAACTGCCAGTACTTCCGGTTCCAATAGAATCCATGATATTGGCGCCAGCGATGTTAGAAAAAGCTAAGATCAAAACTAACGAAAAAAGTAAATAAAATGTAGTTTTGAGTTTGCGAGTAAGCATGAGTCCTCCTTTAATTTCTTTTATGCCTGAAGGGTCGTTAAATAAAATTATAATAATATTTCATTAGCGAGCAGTTTAATAAAATGATTTAAAATTATTTTTGCCATAGTTTTACCCGTTCCAATAGCTTGTTAAAGCTTTCGTTTAATTCTCCGATTTCGTTATGGCTTGTAATTTCTAATTTTTCTAGTTTTCTGTTGCCCAAGGTTAGCTCTTTGAGGCCATGGTTTAGATTTTTTATAGGTTCGCTTATGCCTTTAGAAATAGAGGTGCCAATAACGGCGGCAATAAAGCTTCCGATTATTAAAAAGGCCGCCAATAATATTTTTAAAATCCAGATTTGAAATTCCGCGTTTAGCTCGTCGTCAAGTAGAATCTTTTTTTCGCTGATTAGCATTTGTTCTAATTTGTTGATAATTTTTTTGGCAAGTGGAGCCGCTTTAGAACCTAAATAGAAGTTTGCTTTATTCCATTCAGGGCTTTCGCGGAGGTTAATCGTTCTAGTCGTTAATGCTTTAAAACGCGTTCTTTGAATTTCAAATATTTGAAAGTGAGTTAACTGCTCTTTGTTAAACAAAGAAATTTTAGAACCCAAGTCTGCGAGACGTTCGTCGTTAATTGCAATTAATTTATCGTAACGATTTTTATATTTGATTTCGCCAGAAAGAAGATAAGATTCAACGGTAGATAAAATTTGACTAAAGGTAACTTCTAAATTTCCCAACTTTACCATGAGAGCTTTTCTTTCGGGTGTCGCTTTGAGGGATAGCTCTAAGTTTGTGATTTGTGCAATATTTTCTATCGCTTCTTTGGAGAGCGGCGTCGCTTTTTCAAATAAAATTTTATGAGCGGGCAGGTTTTCGGAAGTATTGACAATATCTTCAATTTCTTGCTGGTATTTATTAAAAGCTAGAAGATCGTCTTTTACAGCGTGGAACAATTTAATATTATTTTGGTCTGGCCAATCTTTGGATAGCTTTTCGAGATTATCTTCGGAAGGAATAATTACTTTCTCCCAGACATCGTGCCGTTCCTTTTTAAATTTTTCTTCCCCTAATAGCATCCAACCTCTTAAAGACGCTAGAGATTGATTGACGCCGTTTAATAACTTGTGGGTCTTTTGGACCGTGACCATTCTGTGATGGATAACTGTATCCAAAATTATATTGAATTTTTTGAGTAGGATAATAACCGCAATAATAGCTCCCGCTAAGATAATGGTGTTTATGCTAAACCCTAAATTTATCTTACCGCCTACGCTTAAGTTTCTAAGTTTCTTGAACATTACAAAGTTTTCCGAAAAATGAATTAATATTTCTTAGTCAATGTATTAAATTTTATTGAGAAAAATCGATCGATTTTTTTAGTTCAATCAAGGAGTTTTAAAATAGTTGTCCAGGCGGAAAAGCCTTGTCGCAGGTATAACCTTAAGTTTTTTTACTAAAAAACTTGAACGAATAATTTTTTGAGTGATCTATTATAACTTAAAATTTTTTATGAATATAGTTTTCATTCCTGAAATTTGGACTAGATATGAAAATAATTAGGCGCAAGAAACCATTTTTAATACTGGTAAATAAAACTTGGCAAAGTTTTTATCAGTCGAGTTAATTATTTAGTAGAATCCTTTAGTCTTACTTAGCGATTTAATTTATTACAACATGTTCTTATCTGTTGAGTGAGGAAGTTAAGCTTTTTAAATTGAAAGTTAGCGAAGAGAGACTATTTTCATATGAATGAAAAGATTATTAGATTCGATAATTTGCGAGGGGATCTTTTTGGGGGCATAACCGCCGGTATTGTGGCGTTGCCTTTGGCTTTAGCTTTTGGCGTTCAGTCGGGCTTGGGCGCTGCTGCAGGAATATATGGAGCCATTCTTCTAGGCTTTATAGCCTCTATCCTAGGCGGAACGGCCAGCCAAATAAGCGGTCCAACAGGTCCGATGACTGTTGTTACTAGTCTGGTTATTCTTACCGCGATTGAAAGTTATGGAAGTATTGAGCAAGGTATCGGATTCATTATCGCTATTTTTGTGCTTTCCGGGTTTATTCAAGTTGCGTTTGGTATTTTTAAGTTGGGGGATTATATAAGGTATATTCCGTATCCCGTTGTATCTGGATTTATGAGTGGAATCGGAATAATTATAATAATACTTTCCATATTCCCATTTATGGGACAAGCTTCTCCAAAAACAGTTATTGATGTTGTATTGAATTTACCTCAGGGCTTCGCTAATGCTAATTTTGATGCGGTTATTCTTGCAAGCTTGACGGTTGCCATAATTTACATTTTCCCAAAAATTTCAAAAACAATTCCAGGGTCTTTAGTGGCTTTGTTATTCATTTCTTTTATGTCGGTTGCCATAGGATTCGAAGTCCCTTTAATTGGGTCTATTCCAAAGGGGTTGCCTGAATTAAAAATTGGAGAGGTTTTTAATTATGATATGTCTCATGTCACGATATTGATTGAGTTGGCTTTGACTCTTGCTGTTTTAGGCGCAATTGATTCTTTGTTGACATCGGTAATCGCCGACAATGTGACTAAAACCAAACACAATAGTAATCGAGAACTTGTGGGGCAAGGAATTGGCAATATGGTTGCTGGTTGTTTTGGCGGATTACCAGGAGCGGGGGCAACGATGAGAACGCTGGTTAATGTTAATGCCGGCGGTAAAACTAGGTTGTCAGGAATGATTCATGGTCTCTTGCTCTTATTAATATTGGTGGGATTAGGAACTTTTGCCGAACAGATTCCCTTGGCGGTACTTTCAGGAATTTTAGTGACTGTTGGAATTGGTATCATTGACTATAAAGGAATTGGGCATATTAGATCCATTCCAAAAGCCGACGCTTGGGTTATGGTTATCGTATTGGGGTTGACGGTATTTGTGGATTTAATTCAGGCTGTAACCGCTGGTATGATTCTTTCTTCCGTTTTGTTTATGAAGAAAATGGGAGATCAAATTGGAAATGAACTTAAAGTTCATCCGTTACGAGAGGAAATGGGAACCGAAATTTTCCCCAAAGGTATTTCAGAAAAAATTTATATAAATCATTTTGACGGCCCTCTATTTTTTGGTTTTGCGCGTGCGTTTCAAGAAGCAGCGGATAAATTACCGGATATTAAATTGGTGGTTTTAAGAATGAACGACGTTCCCCATATTGATCAATCAGGGCTTTATGCTCTTGAGGAAGTTATTAGTACGTTGGAAAAAAGAGATATTCAAGTAGTAATCACAGGATTGAAAAAACAGCCTTATAGAATGCTTCATAGAATTAATATCGTTCCGGGATTATTGTCTGAACGAAATCTTTTTCCATCTTTTGAAGATTTTATTAATTGGCTAGGACAAGAGATCAAAGGTTTTGACCATTTCGAGGAGTTTTTTGAGGATTTACATAAATTTGAGAATGAAAAGGTTGGAATCAAGTATCGTTTGTAATTTGCAAGTTACGGTTTGACACCCTACCAAACTTTGAGCCTTTCTTTTTTAAACTTTTAATTGTATTCAGACTTGAGAACGGTCTCAAATACTATCAATAAGGCATAGGAAAATTCTTAGTCTTTTTTAGTAGTTTTGATTATGATATATGTGTTCTCTTAATGGGAGTTGAAATTAAAGAATCTTAAAGGTGAAAATTAGCGGGAAAAGATCGTTTCAATATGTAGATACTTGAAATTATTGATTATTAGGAGAATTTTTCCGCAATTTTTTCCATGTTCGTGAATTGTTTTAAATAAAAAATTTAATAAAAAAATCAGAAAGTTCTTAATTTTTAGGTCAAATTTTAGTAGAATCGGTTAGTCTGGTCTAGTAGTTTTAATTATTACATATAGTTTCTTTCTTTTCTGGCAAAAAGAGCGAACTTTAAGTGAAGTTTTGCGAAAAGAGATTCTCCCTGTGAAAAAGATAATTATTAGATTTAATTACTTGAAAACCCCCCTTACTTATTAGTATGCCAACCGAAACTGTTGAAAATTCTTCAGAGAACTTTATTGGGCCTAAAGCTCCTGCTCAAAAACCTGTTTCCACTGAAATTCCTAGAGGAAACCTTGAAGGGTTTAAGGCTAATGCCAAACAGGATTTCCTCTCTGGTTTTTTAGTTTTTCTTATTGCCTTACCCCTGTGTTTGGGGATTGCCCTGGCTTCTGGGTATCCTGCAATTGCCGGTATTTTAACCGCAATTGTTGGGGGAATAGTCGCCACCTTCTTTAGCGATTCGGAACTTACAATTAAGGGACCTGCCGCTGGTTTAATTGTCATTGCCCTTGGTTGCGTTACGGAATTTGGTTTTACTGGAGGGGTTGATCCTGCAAAGGACTTTCAAGCCTACCGTTTAGCGCTTGGTGTTGGGGTTGCCGCTGGCGTTATCCAAATTTTGTTCGGAGTGTTTCGATTAGGAATCCTTGGAGAGTTTTTCCCGCTCGCGGCGATCCATGGTTTACTCGCTTCCATTGGAATTATTATTATCGCGAAACAGTTTCCTGTACTGCTGGGGTTGCAACCAGAGGGAGCTCCCTTAGAATTACTCGCTAGTATTCCTTCCTTTATTCTCAATATGAACCCTGGAATTGGTTCCATTGGAATGATCAGTCTTATCATTGTTGCTGGTTACCCTTTGATAAAAAACCCAAAGTTAAAAGTAATTCCTGCGCCCATGATGATGTTGTTGTTGACTGTTCCAATGGGATTATATGTAGGTATTGGCGAAGAAAGGTCTTACACGTTTAATAACCAAATCTATCAGTTAGGCGAAAAGTTTTTAGTCAATGTTCCCAGTAATTTGTTCAATGCTTTGGCTTTTCCGGATTTTTCAGGATTGGCCACTGAGGTTGGAATAAGGTATGTCGTTTTGTTTGCGCTGATTGGAAGTTTAGAAAGTTTGCTAAGCGCCAAAGCCGTTGATGCGATCGACCCCTGGAAGCGAAAAACTAATATGGATCGCGATATGTTAGCTGTGGGTTTAGGTAATACTTTATCGGCTTTCATTGGCGGGTTGCCGATGATTTCAGAAATTGTTCGCAGTAAAGCGAATATTGACAACGGAGCAAGAACTCGGTTTGCCAATTTTTTTCATGGTCTACTTTTACTATTTTGTGTTGCCTTGATCCCTGGGATAATTAATCAAATTCCCCTAGCCGCCTTGGCGGCGCTATTGGTCGTTACGGGATTTCGTCTGGCGTCTCCTAAAGAGTTTGTGCACATGTATCACTTGGGAAAAGACCAGTTTATTATTTTTCTGTCTACAGTCATTGGTGTACTCGCTACCGATCTTTTGAAAGGGATTGCTATAGGAATTGGAGTTAGGATTATTATCCATCTTGTCAATGGCGTGCCCATTAACTCATTTTTTAAGCTGAATGCACAGGTCGTAAATGAAAGCGATCAGTCCGTTACAATTTTTATACGTGAAGCGGCTATTTTTAGTACGTGGATCGCTCTGCGAAAGCATCTTCATCGTTTCTTTAAAGAGGGGAAACGGGTAACTCTGGATCTTACCGAAGCGAGGCATATGGACTATACGGTTCGGTCTAAAATCGATGAATGGACAAAAGAATTTGAGGAAAATAATAATAAGCTAACAGTGCGTGGCTTAGATCGGAACCAATCGATGTCTGACTCAAATGTCGCGACTCATTAAAACCGAAAAAAAAGCTTTTATGTATTAACTTTTGACGCTATTTCTTTGTGCCATCTACCCTTCCTTCGGTTCCAATTCATAAGAGGCTAAGAACAAACTAGGCCTTTACCTCTTGGTGTTTTTTTAGCTTCGTTCGTTACGCCTTACCTTGATATTTTGGATCGAATTGTGAGTTAATAATGAACAAAATTTCAATTTTTTATAAAATCCCTTTTTAAAGTTTCGAGAACTAAATGTTTAAAAGTAAATTTAGAGTTTTGACTATTCCTTGGTGGATTTATTTGTTGATTGGCATTATCGGTTTAATGGTAATTAAAGCCCTAATTATTAGTTATCAATATTCAATGCGAATGAACAGCCTTTATGCGCCCTTAATTTACGCTAGCGTAGAAGTTGAACTGAATGTAACGACAGCGCATTTACTTGTTGAAGAAATTTTAAATGGAGATCACTTCGAGGAGGAAGATGTTTGGAAGAAATATGCCCTTGCCGAATGGTATATTCAGGCAATTCTAAACGGTGGAGAACAAGGCCAAGAAAAAATCTTGCCTTTGAAAGATAAAAAACTTCGATTAATTGTTCAAGATTTGGAGAAACGTCTTTCGCAATTTAAAAATATTTCTGGGGAAAGACTGGAGAAACAGTCTGTTTCTGGGGCTGGAACTGAAATTGATCAAAGATATAACAGAATTTTTAGAATTTTTTTAGACGAAGCGGAATCTGTTAAGAATCAACTCCAATTCGTGATGGTGGAAGACGTGAAAGACTTTCGCAAAATTTTTATAACGCTGTTAATCGTTGTATTTATATTGGGGATAGTAGTTATTTTTAATTTTTATAGACTAGAAAGGTTACGAGTCAAAGATTTTAGTAAACTACAAGAGGCTAACGACGAGCTTGAGAGCGAGATTGAAGACCGTCGTCGAGCGGAAAACCAATTAAGAGATTCGCGAGAACAATTGCGAAAATTAAGCAATCAGTTACAGGTAATCCGAGAGAACGAAAAAACAAGAATTTCCCGCGAAATACATGACGAATTAGGACAAATTCTAACCGGTTTGAAAATGGAACTATCTTGTTTGGAAGTTGAGCTAGAATCTCCAGCAATAGTTGAAAAATTGCAAGCAATGGGCGGGATGATTGATTCCACGATTAATTCTGTCAGACGGATAGCGACAGAATTGCGCCCGCAAATTTTAGATACATGCGGTCTTTTGGATGCCCTGGAGTGGCAAGGTATGGATTATCAAGCCAGGACTGGGATAGAATGCGAACTGGAATTACCGAAAGATTCTGTGAAGTTAGATTCTCAACTATCGACAACTATATTTAGGATTTGTCAAGAAACGCTAACCAACGTAGCAAGACATGCAAACGCCAGTAAAGTATCTGTATCTTTAAGATTTAACGAGAAAGATCTTTGTTTGGCCGTTAAAGATAACGGTAAGGGGATTGAACTTGATCAAATTTATAATTCCAATTCTTTAGGGTTATTAGGAATCCAGGAGAGGGCAAACTATTGGGGTGGACATGTCACGATTGACAACATTCCAGGAGAGGGCGCCCTATTTACAATCAATTTACCTTTAAACGGCAATTGCTCCTTAGAAAATGTCTAATATAAAAGTATTAATAGTGGATGATCATGCCGTTGTGCGTCAGGGATTAAAGCATATTATTGAGCGTGACTCCGGAATTGAGGTGGTTGGCGAAGCTGAAAATGGAATTGAGGTTTTAGAAAAAGTTAATACGCTAGATATTGACGTGATATTGATGGATATTGAAATGCCAAAAAAAAATGGGATGGAAACTTTAAGTCATCTTAAAAGTTCTAACCCAAGTTTGCCGGTTATTATTTTAAGTATATTTGCCGAAGAACAGTATGGTTTAAGACTGATTCAATCTGGCGCCTCTAGTTATCTTTCAAAAACATGCCCCCCCAACCAGCTTCTAGAAGCCATTCATAAAGTCGCTAAAGGCGGAAAATATATCACTTCCTCCTTAGGAGAACTGCTAGTCAAAAATATGGAGAATGAAACGGATAAACCAGTTCATGAATCCCTTTCCAATCGCGAGTATCAAATCTTTTTTAGGATTGCGTCCGGTAAAAAACAAAAAGATATAGCTTCCGAACTATCGATAAGTATTAATACCGTAAACGTTCATCGCGCTAATATTCTGAAAAAGTTAAACTCAAAAAGTAATTCTGAAATAATTCGATACGCGCTTCAAAACGATCTCATAAAATAATCAATAAAAACAAATTATCTGTGTCCATCGGCTCGGATTATTAAGCTCGTTTCATTTCAATATTCGAGAATTAGATTATGGAAATATTTCGCGAAATCTTAAAAGCCGAAAAGCGGATAAAGAAATATATCCGTAATACCCCTCTGGAATTTTCCCCATATTTAAGCGACCTTTGCGGAGCTAAAGTTTATTTGAAGTTGGAATCGGAACAATTAACCGGCTCTTTTAAAATCAGAGGCGCTTTTAATAAGTTCTTGGCGTGCAAAAAAAAACTTAGCAGAGGATTTGTCACCGCTTCAACTGGCAATCATGGAAAAGCGGTGGGTTATGTCTCAAAATTATTAGACATAAAAGGCGTTGTTTTTGTTCCCAAGTCCGTTTCAAAAACAAAACTGAAATCCATACAATATTATGGGATGTGTATAGAAAAATATGACGGAGACAGTGGCGAAGTTGAAATACACGCTCGAAGTATTGCCGATAAAAAAGATCTTCCGTTTATTTCTCCTTACAATGATTTACATATCGCAGCTGGCCAAGGAACAATTGGATGTGAAATTTTCAATGATTTACCTGATGTGGATGTGGTTTTTACATGTATTGGCGGTGGTGGGTTGATTTCAGGAATAGCGGGTTATTTAAAAAACAAAAACAATAAAATAAAAATAATCGGTTGTGAACCCAGAAATTCATGCGAAATGTCCGCCTCTGTAAAAGAGGGTAAACAAGTTTTCGTGAAACATAAGCCAACATTGTCCGATGGTTCCGCTGGTGGCGTTGAGCCAGGTTCAATAACGTTCGATTTTTGTCGAAAATATGTCGACCATTATTTACAGGTTTCAGAATTAGAAATAAAGAAAAGTATGCTTTTAATGATAGATAAACATAAAAAAATTATTGAGGGGGCCGCAGGGGTTCCGCTTGCCGCGTTTTTAAGAAATAAAAAAATGTTTAAAAATAAAAATGTAGTTGTGGTTTTGTCGGGAGCAGGGGTAGGTATTGAAACTATTCAGGAAATTATGAAGAAATGAAACCGGTAATAATTGAGAAAGAAGAAATCTTAAAGTTGTTAGATTTTAAAGAAATTATTACCGTTATTGAAAAAAGTTTCGCTGACTTTTCTTTGGGGAAGTCAATAATGCCTCAACCTCAAGATATTGTACTGGAAGAATTTCGAGGCGAGACTCACATCAAAAGCGCTTATGTAAAAGGCAGCGCATCTTATTGCGTCAAAATTGCCTCAGGATTTTACGATAATCCAAAATTAGGTTTAAATTCGTCTCAAGGGATGATGATATTGCTTAATTCAGAAACAGGAATGCCAAAGTGTATTCTTTTAGAAGAGGGCATGTTGACCGATTACAGAACGGCTGCGGCGGGAGCGGTAGCCGCTAAATATTTAGCGAACGCCAATAGCAAAAACGTTCTGGTTGTTGGCTCGGGAATACAGGCGCGATTGCAGGTTGAATTTCTAAGGCAAATCTTTCAAATTCGTCAAGTATTCGTTTGGGGAAGAAGTGAAGAGAATGTTGAAATCTATCGCAAATATTTTTCAAAGCTTGATTTTTTAAACGTGAAACCAATATCAGCGATCGAAGAATGTCAGGAAATTGACATTGTCGTAACCGCGACGCCTTCAAGATCTCCGTTACTTTCTAAGGTAGAAAAAGGCGTTCATGTAAACGCGATCGGGGCGGACATGCCGGGTAAACAAGAATTGAGCCCAAAACTTTTAGCCGAAGCTAAAATAGTTACGGACTCAACATCGCAATGCGAAAAAAGCGGGGAATTGCAGCATGCTTTAAGATCCGGCGATCTTATTTTAAAAGACGTTCATGCGGAACTAGGAGAAATCGTCGCTAAAAGTAAAAAGGGAAGAGAGTACCCAGATGAGATCACAGTTTTTGATTCGACTGGATTAGGCGTTCAGGACTTGGCGATAGCTAATTACGTCTTCGAAAAGTTTATTAATCAAAATAAAAATTGAAGACCTAAGTTTATTAGCTCTTTATGCTTTTTTCTTAGGAGAAAACTTGTCGACGTAATATTTGGCGACGTCCTTAAAAGAGACGATACCAACAATTCTTTTTTTCTCAGTCACAGCTATATGGCGGGTATTTTTTCTATGCATTTCTAAGAATGCAAATATCATCGATTTGTTTGCGTCTATAGTATAAACGGGACTGGACATCGCGGCGCCAACTGTAAATTCATGTGGATGAAATTTTTGAGCGACCACTTTCTTTAGTAGATCGGTCGCGGTGAAAACGCCGACATAGTCAATTCCTTCCTTAACTAAGATCGAACTCGCCTTTTTTTCAACCATCAATTCGCAGGCGGCCAATACAGTTGTTTCAGGGTCAACTGTCACAAAAGATTTCACCATAAAATCATTTACTTTTTCCATCAATTTCTCCATTCATCGGGAAATAAACTCCCCGAATTTCAACATGTTTTGATGTTTAAATTGTAACCTATTTACTTTGATTTTTTATAGTTCTATCAAAATTTTTTAAACTTTTCTAGCGTTTCGTTTCGCCAATGGAACTCATTGATTTTAAATTAATTAAGCGGCTTTTGTTTTATCGATTTAATGAAAAACGATAATTTTAGTAAACTCAACGCTTTTAAAATAAATGGCGGCTCAAAAACAAACCAAGAAAATTCTGGCTTTTGACAATTTCTTTAACTCGTTATTTTCTAGAAAATAGTTCTTAACAACTTTACGGAAAAATTCAGAGATAGTTGATCTATTTTTTGAAGGAGTTACAATTTAATTTCGAAATGAAATTAATAGAAGGCTAAAAAACCATATGTTGGTTTAATTTATGGGTAATAGCAAAAATAAAGAATCTAACGTTATTAAATATGGGCTGTCAGATAAGCCAGAGGAAGGATATCGCTTTAATCGTGGTCGTTGGATCCATCCTATTTTGAAAATAATTATAGGAGTTCTTCTTTATAAAGTATTTTCGGATGGAGCTCCATACCTCAAAACTTTTATAAAAAACCTTTCACAGCAATAAATCGGTAATGCTTTTCGCATCTTTCAGGGACAATAATTTTTTGTATATTGTTTCCGCGTCCTTTTTATCGAAATGCCCCGGTTCGCTGTATTCTCCAAAATAAAAATCAATTCGGCTGTTATTTACTAAGGAAAAGTGCGTGACTTTATCAAAATCGATGGTTACATTGTGGCCTATTTGTAAATACATATTTATCTCCTGAAATTACTGAAAAGTCGTTTAGTTATTTTCCTAATTAAAATTATAAACCGCCTGACCCTTTTAAAAAAGAAACCGATAGTTATTAAAAAAAATAAGGTTTTTTTTAGAAAGACCTCAGGTAATTCAAAGTTGTTAAGAACCTACTTCTAGAAGGTGGAGAACTAGGCAATAGCAATTTGGAGAAAACTTTAATGATTGATTTTAATTTTTAAAAATTCTATCAAAAAACCTTTGCATAGCCTTCCAGGAACGATCGTCGGCTTCTTTGTTATATTTTAAATTTGGGATGTTAAACTTTTTCCCTATTTCGTCCGCTTTAGGATTTGTATAGCTATGCGCAACTTCGGAAAAACTTATGTAAGTAAAATCTGCGTTTGCTTGATACATTTCTTTTGTGAAAGACGCCACCGCTTCCGGTTTGATAAATGCATCGCTGGAACCATTTGCAACCAATATAGAAGCGGTTATTTTTTTCTTAGAAGCGGCTGGTTCCAAGGCTAACGCGCCATGGAAAGCCACAACGCCATCCAAATCGGAACCTCTTTGAGCCATCCGTAAAGACACTGCCCCGCCAAAACAATAACCGATGGAAGCCATCCGGCTTGAATCCACCGTTTTATGAGATTGTAAAATCTCCTTTGCTTTTTCAAATCGAGCGCTAGCCGAATCAAAATCCTTGAAAGCGGCTTGCATAAACTTAGAAGCGTCAGAAGGATGTTCCGCCAGTTTTCCGTCTCCATACATATCGATAGCAAAAGCGGTATAGCCAAGCTCCGCTAGTTTTCTCGCCCGACTTCGAGCGTATTCGTTATGCCCCCACCACTCATGGACCACAAGAATTCCCGGTCGTTTTTTTGAAATTGCGTCGTCATAAGCTAAATAGCCTTTTAAATTGGCGTTGCCAACGGCGTATTTGATCTCTTGAGTTTTGATTTCAGCTTGAGCGATTGCCGTAAGGCTAAGCATAAAAATAACAGAGAAGAATGTCTTCATGCTAAAGATTCCTTGTGAAAGAGTTGAAAGTTTTGGCGGTCGTTTTTATTTTTAATTATTTTAGATTTTTTAAATCTCTATTGAGATAGAAAGAAAACGGAATTCTAACCTTTCGCTAAGCGTTTTCTATTAATTGTAACCGATACTACATCAAAAGAATTTTAAAGGAGAATTCGAATGATGTATTATCGTCAGTTTCCCAGCGATTGCCCAGATTATATTCTCAAAGATTGGTCGGAAAGAATCAAAAGCATAGAGAATTTCGACGAGCTATTAGATGTGTCGGTAAAACTCAATAAAGAGCTTGAGGCTTTCCCAGTTAATGTCATCGGCGATTTGCAGTTAAAATTTAAAAAGAAAGCGATTCAAATTAAGGCTTGTTTAAACGATAACCTGGAATATGCCGAAATCATTTAAGCGATGATTTTTTAGTTGTACCGACAATAAAACAGCTAAAGAGGAAGATTATTTTTCATTTTTGGCCATTAATAGATCCACCGAAAAACAACTTCCCTTGCCTAGGTCGCTTTCTATTTTGATAGAACCCTTCATCCGTTCAATGAAACTTCTCGCTACGGATAAACCAATTCCTAATCCGCTTTCTTGCGGAAAACCGTCGTCATACTGATTAAAGGGTTTAAAAATGGTTTCAAAATCGTCTATGGAAATGCCAATTCCTGTATCGATAATATTAACTCTTACAACGTTGTTTTCTTTTATTTCATGATTTATTGTCACTTTTCCGCCGGGTTTATTGAATTTAATGGCGTTTAAAATTAAATTGAAAAATGTTTGTTTGAGACGTTCGGAATTTCCATATACTAAAATAGTTTTATCCTCAAAACCTGATTTTATCATTTGGATCTCTTTTTCAGCGGCCAATGGGAGCAGCAGATTAATCGTTTCCTCTAGCGGTGAAATTAGATCGCAGTTATTTAATGCAAAATTTAACTGATTCGACTCAACCTCGGATAAGCCTAATACGTTATTTAGGAAGGAAAGTAGATGATCGCCCGATTTTCGAATAAACTCTACATATGATTTTTGGGTTTTCGTCAATTCTGGAGTGCGATTTAGTAAATCGGAAAAGCCGATTACGGCATTCATTGGAGTGCGAAACTCATGACTCATTCGAGATAAAAAATCTGATTTATTTTGATTACTTTTTTGAGCTTCTTCGCGTTTTATATTGGCTTCTTTAAGGTCGAAAATGAGTTTTTTGTCTCTTTTTCTAAGGGCTGACAGTTCGAGGTGAGTTTTTACCCGAGCAAATAATTCCTCATCATTAAAAGGTTTGACAATGTAGTCTACTCCTCCCACCCTAAAGCCTTTAAGGATATCGTCTTGTTCGTCCAATGCTGTCAAAAAAAGAACTGGGATGTCTTTTGTCATTTTTTCTAATTTCAACTGTTTACAAACTTCGAAGCCATTTACCACTGGCATCATGATGTCTAGAAGAATCAAGTCGGGAACAAAAGCCTTAGCAATTTCTTTTGCAGACTCCCCTCCAAGCGATACCCCAATTTTATAGCCCTGTGTTTCTAAATTTTCTTTTAAAGCGTCTAAATTTACCCGAACGTCGTCAACGACCAGGATTTTTGAATTCGATAAATCGATGCTTGAGATGTCGTCTGAGCAGGACATAATATGGAACCCTAGATTGTTTAATTTTTATGATTTTATAGGTTTTAACTCTCTGCGGCAAAAAATAAAACCAAACATCTATATATGCATTTTACTTGGCCTGTTTTTTCAATTGCTTATAAGAACAACCGGCCGTGGCAATGATGGCAGATAACTTTGTTGAAACTTGATGAAGATGTCGTTCAAAGCCATTTCGGGTTTAGTAGGGTTTAATTTTATCTTTGTAATAGGGTATTATTTTTCCAGGCTTAAAAGCTTTTATCAGGTTGGCAATAATTTTGAAGAAACGGTTTCATAACTAATGCTCCGCTGAATAAACGTCTCTGTTCGTTTGCATCTAGCTTTATTTAAAAAGCGTTGTCATAAGGAGCTTTTTGGAGAATTAAAAAGTTTTTATTATTATTCCAAACGATTCTTAATTGGTAATGGTCCGCTATCCACTCAAAGGTTTGGTCTGAATAAAAAACGATGTGAGTCGGATCTCTTTGGTAGTACCAAGTCTTAAATTTATCTTTAGAAATAGATTGATTTTTAAATGAATAGAATTGGGTCATAATGGCTAGATAGCCCGATGGCGATATTAAAGAAGTTAAACGATCAAGTTCTTTAGCCGGATTTTTGAAATGTTCAAATGTTTCGGTTGAAATGATTAAATCATAACTTTGTCGAAGATCGACCTCATGAAAAAAGTTTTCATCATAGATGTCCGCCTCATATCCATGTCTTTCCAAAAGCGTTTTCAAAACAGGTTCATAACCGCAACCGTAATCTAGAATCAAGCGAACGTTTTTGCAGCAGTCGTTAATTTGCCGAATGGCGTTTTCAAACATAGCGACGTATCCCTCGTTTTCTATACTATTTTCATGCTCAAGATATCGATCCTTTTCTTCTTGATTGGAAATGAAGAAGTTAGAGGGCACAAAAATCATTCCGCAACATGGGCACAAATAATACTCTCGGTTTTCTCCCTCTTGAAAAAAGTTTGCAGGAGAAAAGCATAGTGGGCAGTTATTGGAATTTGGATTTTGTAGATCTTTTTTACTCTTCACCGGTAGATTTTTCTTCTTAATTAGCGTGCAATTGTGATATGAGAATCATAATGCGCGATAATTTTCATTTTTCAAATTTATATTTTTGAAATTGTTGAAGATTTTTATAGGTTATTAAATTGAAATATACAGCTTCAGATACAGACGAGCGTCTTCTTACGGTTCAAAGGGATTTGAATGAAGAGAGACAATTTCTTACTAGTTCCTTTGTGCGATTTTTGTTGTTTCCATTAGCGCAAGACCTTCATAACGCTGGTAGGTTTGATGAAGGACTTGAGATTTTGGATAAAGCGTTAGATCGGCAATGGACCCAAAGCGATTTTCTATTGCGCCAAGAAACGCTTGGTTTAAAGGGGCAGGCATTACTGGAATTGGGAAGATTGAGAGAATCTCAGGTTGTTTTCGAACAAGTTTTAGCGGATCTGGAACAAGGAGCAAATTTAAATCATGTATTGATTTCGTCGGTAATGAATAATTTGGCCTTGGTTTACGACAAATTGGAAGCGTTTGATCAGTCGGAACCTTTATATTATCTTGCGCTTGAAAGGCACAAAAGAAACTTAGGTCCAGAGCACCCAGAAGTGGCAACGGCTTTAAATAATTTAGCAGTTTCTTTTATGGTTCAAGATAGGTTGGAAGAAGCAAGACCTTTATACAATAAGGCGTTAGAAATAAGGACAAAAGTTTTTGGAGAAGAGCATCCAGATGTAGCTTTTAGTCTAAATAATTTGGCCATTCTTCATCGTCGTCATAAAGAATACGATAAAGCTGAAAAATGTTTTCAGCAGGCTTTAAATATCAGGATATTGGTTTACGGGAGAAACCATCCAGATGTAGCGCAAAGCTTGAATAATTTGGCGGTTTTATTTATCAAACAAAGGCGTTTTGAAGAGGCCGAACCTTTACATCAAGAAGCCCTAGAAATTAAAAAACATTTTTTTGGGAATAATCACCCCGCTATTGCCGCCACGCTCAATAACCTCGCCGTTCTTTATGTTAAACGCGGGTTAATTAAGAAAGCGATTCCTCTGATTGAAACCTCGTTAGGTATTTTGGAGGGGGCATTGGGGGCTGAACACAGAAAAACCAAGAATGTCAAAATAAAATTAGAAAGCTTAAGGCTAAAAATTAACTGATAGTTGGCAGTTTTATGGTCTGTAGTGAAAACCGCTATAGACAAAAATGACGGTTTCATATATTTTATTTTGAATTTTAAAACTGGTTAAATGAGTTCAGGCAGCCAATTTGAATTATCTACGATTTTTAAAGTTAACTGAAATTTGACGATGGAAGGGAACGCAACGAAAAAGTACTCCGTATTGGTAATTGAAGACGATCCAGCGTCAAGGATTCTCATTGTTGAATTATTGCAAGCGATGGGTATTGACGATGTTGTCGAATCTGGCGATGGCAAAGACGCGCTTCTCAAACTTTATTGGAACGAGGTGGATTTGGTCATTTCCGATTGGCGGATGCCAGAAATGAATGGGCTTGAGTTTTATAAAAAAGCCAAAGAAGAAGGACTAATAGAAAACACCCCTTTTTTGATGGTTTCCGCTGAAAATGAAAAAATAAAAGTTATTGAAGCGGGTAAAGAAGGAATTCGCGATTATATTGTTAAACCCATCGATTTGTTGTTAATGCAAAAAAAAATTCAAAAGCTTTTAAATATGCCCGATTAAAATTAATTTTGAAAACCCCTCCAATACGCTTTATCTATTATTTCCTCTTTCCTACGTCGTATCCCAAAAAATTAATCTGGGATTTTGCCATCTAAAAAATGAGACGTTTGATTCACTCAGGTGGGTTGAGAGGGTGTGAAAGGTGAATTGTCGAAGTTGGATAGGCCGTTTCAGCGCCTTCGTCCGATATTATTTTTAATATTTTGAGAAGGACATCCTGTTTGACTTCATGAAAGTATACCCAATTAGTTGTCTTCGTAAATGTGTAGATAAAAAAGTCAAGAGAAGATGGAGCAAAGGCGACCAGGTTCACAATCAAAGTTTTCTGAGTATCGATTTCCGGGTGATTCATGAGCATTTCTTTTACTCTTTTAATAATTTTTTCTACTTTGTGAGCGTCTTCATAACGGAGACCAATAGTTTCATAAATTCGCCGGTTCAACATTCTTTGCGGGTTTTCTAAAGCGATGTTGGCAAACACCCCATTAGGCACATAGAGCGGTCTTTTATCAAAAGTTCTAATCCGGGTCAGGCGCCAACCTATGTGTTCAACGGTTCCCTCTATTTTTTTGTCGGGCGACCGAATCCAATCCCCTACGATAAAAGGTCTATCTAGATAAATCATTAAACCGCCAAAAAAATTTGCCAGGAGATCCTTGGCGGCGAAACCGATAGCGATTCCACCGATACCTCCAAAAGCTAAAACTCCTGAAATACTGAAACCCAAAGTTTGCATAACTACCAGGATAGCGGTGATGATTATGGAAACCCTGACCAACTTGGATAAGGCGTCGACAGATGTTTGGTCGACTTTATCATTTTGTTTCAGGATAGATTGTTCGACACGGTTGATGAGTCTAATCAGGAACCAGGCGAAAGCTGCGATGATAGAAGTATTGCGTATTGGACCAACGGCTTCGAAAATTATCGCCTTGGTAGAACCTTGAACGATTTCTGCGGCAAAGGATATTCCCGTCACCCAAATGATGAGACTGAGCGGTTTACGCATCGCCTCGACTATTGAGTCGTCCCATTTGTTTTTTGTCATTTCAAGACGTGGGAGTAATCGCTTTAAAGTTTTTCTTTGGATGTAGTCGGCAATGAGGGCAGTCAAGATAACGATGAAGGCCTGTAAAATATAGGAGTTATTTTGCGTCAAAAAGCTATAAATTTCTTTCATAGGAATTTCTTAAGATTCAAAAGAATGACCAATTGAATGGACAATGTCATTGACTGGTTTTTAAAATAAGCTCAAATTTATTTTACCGTTATTCATAATTTGAACCTATTATAAATAAATCCTTTAACTTGATTTTATCGTTTAAATGAAATAACGAAAGCTCTTTAATAATTGGGTGGATTGATGGCAAAACTCAAACTTAAATTAGAAGAGAATCTCGAAGGGCAGTTTTTTGTCGATTCGACTTGTATAGATTGTGGCGCCTGCAGAAAATTTGCGCCTTTAAATTTTGGCGCTACGGGAAAGTTTGCGTTTGTTAAAAAACAACCTCAGAACCTAGATGAAGAGTTAGAAGCAAAAATAGCTTTAGTGGCTTGTCCGACCGGATCTATTGGCGTCGTTGAAAAAACAGATTTAAAAATAGCCCAAGATTCCTTTCCATTGGAGATGATTCCGGGAATTTTTATAAATGGTTATAACGCTAGAGATTCTTACGGGGCAGACAGCTATTTCATACGATCAAGTTCCGGTAATTGGATGGTAGATAGTCCTCGCTTTACGAAAAAACTGGTTCGTAATTTTGAAGAACTGGGAGGTATTAAATATATTTTCTTAACTCATCAGGACGACATAGCCGACTCAGATTTATACGCAAAGCATTTCAATTCGCAGCGAATTGTGCATAAGTCGGATCCAGGCTCTCCCAAAGATGCCGAGGTGATTTTGACTGGAAGCGAAGATAAAATAATTAATAAAGGTAAAATTATTTTCACTCCAGGTCATACTCCAGGCCATCAAGTTTTATTATGGGATGAGAAATATCTCTTTTCAGGAGACCATTTTGCATGGCTCAACCGCCTCAATCGCTTTGGTTCTTTTCGCGACGCATGCTGGCATTCTTGGGAGGAACAAATCGGATCGGTCGAAAAGCTTAGATCTTTATCCGATGTGCAATGGGTTTTCCCAGGCCATGGTCATCGAAAAAAAGTAACTGGCAATAACTTTTCTGAAATCGTTGGCGAGGCTGTGACCTGGATGAAGTCGGTTGCCTAGAAACAGCAAAAGTATTTTTCCGCCCTTTCCCACGTCTTTAATAAGTTTTGATGAGAACTTAAAAATAAGCTTGAGTCTTTATTATACTAATATTATCCTATTAAATAGGATTAAATAGTAGTTATTAGCGCTAAAGAATATAATTGGAGTGGATAATATGGCTAAATTTTCAATTACAATGCCCGATAAGATGAAAGATTATATCCTAGAAGCAATGAAGTCGCGCCAGTTTGAGAATACGAGCGAATATTTTAGACATCTTGTTCGTCAAGACCAGGAGCGCGAGGAGAAAATATCTGACTTGAGGATGGCTTTAGATAAAGCGGAAGCTGGCGACCTTAGCGACCGATCTATTAAAGATATTTGGCAGGATGCGGAACGGCGGCGCGCCTAAAACTCTTAACAAGATTTGTGTTGTCAAATTCGAACTGAAAATAAAAAAAATAATTAGATCTGCCATAAAAAATTAAAAAATGGAGGAAGTTTTCTCCAATCTTTAAGGTTATCCCCGTCTGCAATAGTGTCGCGCTCCAGTTTTCCTGATAAAGGAATGTTTAAACTTTGGATATTTTCCTCAACCGCTTCATTTTCGTACTTATCTTTAGACCCAAACCTTAGACCTAAATTCATTGTAAAGAGTTTTTCCTTAAATTTTAGGGAGCCGGAAGACTGAAAGCTCTTTTGCCAATCCAATCGAATGGAATAGGGATTGTAACCCATTAGTTCTTGAACAAATGATCTGTCGTTAACGATATTAAAGCGATAATTTTCATTAGTAGGGACGCTAGAGTCGGTAATGTTAAGAGTTAAATCCTTTAGAGTTAGCTTTTTTCCTAAAAAATAACTGAACAAATTTATTTTTGTATTAATTTCGTAACTATTGCCGGTCTTTCGAATATTGACCTTAAATTTAATCGGAGCCTGGATGGTTTGTTTATAGATGAGGTATTCCTCGTTTAAACTAACCAATTCAGAATTCTTATCAAAATTTCTCTCGCTAGTTAGAACTTTAACGACAATATGCTTTTGTTTATCGCTAAGTGGTTTTGTTTCAATTAATAGATTTTTTGTTTCATTATCGACCGCAAATGGACTTTGATTATTCGTATAACAAGGTTGACCCTTATTTTTAGGAATATAAGTAATAATTCCTAAAACGATTACATGTCCTTTATAAACAATTTTTAGGTTATCTTTTTTAGTCGATGTTATTTTTATCGATTTGTCGGCGATTAACGTCTTCCACCGCGGATTGTTAGTGTCTACTTCATACCTGAACCTTTCCTTTTTGAATGATAAGTTATGGACATAAAAACAACTTTTATTATTTTCCGCTTTTTTGTCATTTAAAATTGCTTTATCAGTACGGTTAATAAATCCTAATCGTCTTTTAGAAAATAAGGCGAAATTGTCAAAATCAATAAATACTCTTTTATAAAAATTTTCGTTAGAAATATCTAAATGATTCAAAATTGATTGAAGAAAAAAGTTGGTATTTTGATAAGTATGTTGAAAATCTTTCTTGATACCTTCAGTTTTATAATCGTTAAATTCTTTATAGGTATTGTGGGTGGAGAATAAAATTAAAATGGTTGCAAATATAAAAAACGCGCTTTTTAGCGCTACATTTTTTAGGTTTCCAAATACCTCGCAAGCAAATAAAGCCACTATGAGAAAAGAAGGAAAAATAAAAATATAGCAATACCATAAATGAGACATAAAAGGTCTAGTAACTTCGTAAATGACAGCGGGGACATAGAATGTCGCAAATATAACGAGTTCCTTTTTATAAAACTCAATGCCTTTTTTATAAATTCTTATTGCCCAATATATTAAAGAGGAATAAATCAAAAAATAATATATAAGGACCATAGAATTTTTAAATAGATGCCTCGCTTCCAAACCATTGTTGTAAGTAATTCGGAACATCGTTTTTTTAATAAAAATAACGCTTAGCGCTTCGTCTAGAGATAAAAAATTTACAATTTTTAACGGATTAAATTGGTCTTTGAGAGGATCCCCCGGAATAAACGTCTGCGATTTATAAACCAAATAGGGGGAAAAAACGAATAACAAAACCAAAAGCGTTAATAAAATATATCTTCGAGATATTTTAATTTTATACAAAATGAGTAGAAAGAACGGGGTTGCATAAAAGGTAGACATTGAATAATGCATTTGAATCCCTAAGGAAACAATAAGAATGATGAGAGGAAAACATTTTTCGTTTTTGTTTGCTATGAGATCGAGTAAACACCATATGTATAAAGCGACAAAAGGGAATATAAACGAAGGGTTGATGGGATAGCCGAAAACGTTTATATGCGGCAAGTAAATTGAAATGAGAACGGTAAATAAAGACGCGACAAAAAAACCAAAGTGCTTTTTTATGGCCGCAAACATGACGACCACGGCTAATAAATTTAATAAAAAATTAAATTGGGCGATCGATTCAAAAGACTTATTAATGAATAATGGAATTGCCATTAAAAAATAGAGAAAAGGTCCGGGAAGTCTCCCTCCATTATTAAGTTCCGGTCCCGCTAGAGGAATGTAGATTCCTTCAAAAAGGTTAAAAGCCCTATCAAAGTCTCTGGCAACCCATTCATTAAAGAAGAAAAAGTCTAAAGTTTGCCAACGTAAGAAAAAGCCAAAAAGGCAATAAAGTCCTAAAATTAGCGCTGTTATAAATTTAACTCTTGAAGAAGTAAAAAATACAAAAGTCTGTTTTAAACTCATTATTGATTTTAATTAAAAAATTAACGAAACGATAAAAATGCCATCGCGAAATTATCCCGCAATTGAAATAAGCGTTCTAGTTTTCTTTTGCAAGAATAGTTTATAGGAGAGGAGAATAAAAGGAATTTCCTGAGAATTTGTTTCGTAGGTTGATCGTCTAGCGTTCTTCCATAAATAATGTTTCTTTTATTTCCTGAAAGATAATATCGGCAAGAAGAGTTTGACCTAAGTCTGTTAAATGAACAGAATCTGTAAAAACGGTTTGCTCTTCATCATTAAAAATACTTTGCAAGTTTTTCCATTTTATTCCTGTAGATTTAGAAATTTCTTTTAGGCTTTTTCCAAATTGGGGATAAATCGATTTCCACATGTCGATTGCTTGCCTTTGATACGTTTTAATGAATTTATTCTCTTCGGCGCTTTTTGTGGATTTGAAGGGCAAAAGAGGTTGTAGAAAGAAATAAGCGTCGATTCCATTGGCCCTTAGAATTTGGGCGGATGTTTGCATATTACGTTTATAATGCCGGGCTATATTTTTCGCCGTTAAATCGATTGACGAGGTTTTATATTTTTTGAGCATATTTTTTAAATCCGTTAAAAAAACGCTTTCGCCTAACGCCTGATCCAGTTTTTTCTCTAATTTGGTTGCTTCCAAAGCATTTTTCAAACTTTGGAAATAAAATGGAAAGCCTGGGCTTTCATGGTATTGGGAAACTGTAATTACGTCGTTAGCTCCATTTAAGTGAATTGTCATATCGGGTTTAAAATCTAAAATTCCATTTATTAGTAACGCCAGTTCTTGTCCCGAAACATATCCAAGCCTACCTGCGCTCAGTACGTTAAATTTTTTCTTGATATGACTTGGTTTTCTTTCATTTAGTGTTTTTTCTAGAATTTTGTAAAGCTTTTTGTCTGGCGTTGAAGCGCCATAACCTTGGGCGACAGAACCCCCCAAAATAAAAATCCGAAATTCGTTTTGGCCTTTTTGAGCGGATACTTTTTTACCGTCAAACTCATAGAAAAAATTATCGTTAGGTCGAAGTTCTAAGCTGGGCAACTCGCCGAAAAAAGAGTAGGGGGATAGATAGTTGAGGTCAAACGCTAGGTTTTCTGCGCCTGGCTTTTTCAAAATATCTTCCGGCCACAGTTTTGTAAGAGCACGATCGGCGAATTCTAAAATTAAAAAAGACGCTACGATAATTATTACTGCGCCAAATAAATCTATTTTAAAGCGAGTCATGAGGGAAAATTAAGTGGAGCGGTGTTTGGTAAAATTATTAAAAATTTACGCGATCTAGCGTTAAGCGGACGGTTCTTTTTTTTCCAAAACTCTTTTGGCTTCGTCCCAAAAGTAATCCATACGTTCGAGAGGAGTTTCGTTTAATTTTTCGCCCGATTCGGAAATCTTTTTCTCGATGTATTGGAATCGACGAACAAATTTGTTGTTTGAAGATCGTAAAGCTTCTTCGGAATCTATTTTAAGACGTTGGGCGATGTTAACCATAACAAATAACAAATCTCCGAATTCGTCTTCCATGGATGCAGTGTTGCCGCTAAGAACCGCCGATTTTAATTCTCCCATTTCTTCCTCTAATTTTTCAAAAATATCTTCCATACGTTCCCAGTCGAAACCGTTTTTTGCCGCTTTCTTTTGGAGTTGCTGAGCTCGTTTAAGGGCAGGCGAAGATTTTGGGATTCCATCAAGAACGGATTTTCTTTTATCTTGGCCTTTTTCTAATTTTTTAATTTCATCCCATTGCGCGGCTACTTGGTCTGGGGTTGTTAAATTACCCTGATCAAAAACGTGTGGATGCCTCCGCACCATCTTTTCGGCGATATTTTCCACCACATCGTGGATGTCGAACTCTTTATTTAACGAAGAAATTTTTGCATGAAAGATAATTTGAAACAATAAATCCCCCAATTCGTCCTTTATTGCATGAGATTCGTTGCTATCTAACGCTTCCAAAGTTTCGTAAGTTTCTTCCAAAAGATAAGGTTTTAGCGATTCTCTTGATTGCGCTTTGTCCCATGGACAACCGTCTTCGCTCATAAGGGAATCCATGATATCGGTTAATTTTTTAAACGCGTTTCCAGGATCTTTCATAAATGATGCTACCAATAGTTAAAAGAGAATTATTATGATGCCTTCCAGTGAATAAAGTAAAGAGAAGATTTTCCTAATTGTGGCTTTAAGAAGGCTTAAAATGGAGGGATTTAAGAATGTATAATAGTGAATCGGTCAAAAATTAAAGAATTAAAGTTTTTATAAAAATGTGATTCGATACAAACTAAAGCGATTTATTTACTGGGCAATTACAAGCGATATTTTTTGATATGACCTATTCTAAAAGCTTTTTTGTCGAAACCATCGAATCCTCTAAATTGATTTGTAAGAGGAGAAGGTAGTGAGTAATACTCTTTGGATTGGAGCCGCTGTCGGCGTTATTTTTTTCCTGCTGGGGAAACTTGCCACTGGTCTTCACCCTATTAACAGAAAAGTTGCCGTTGGTATGGGTGTCCTAATTTTTGTAGCGTTAGGATTTCGATTCATTAAAACTTTTGAATCAAATTCAGTTTCATTAGAAAGTCGTAAACCAAGCGCGGACGCTAAAAATCCTACCGGTAATAGTGTCCAAAAACAGTTTTCTCCAAATAGTAGTAAAAGGGAGAAAAAAGCTGTTGTAGAAGCTAGATCTTCTGCAACCGTTAAAGATCCCACAAAGGTTATTGCGCAAGAACGATCTCCTCAAAAAAAAATAGAGAAAAAGAATAAAATCATTGAAACGACAAAACAGCGCTCCGATAAAACTAGATCGCCAGAAGATTTATTAACTCTGGCTACGAAGAAATGGAAGCAGAAAAAGTTTGACGAAGCCTTGCTTCTTGTTAATACAGGCTTGAGCCTGAATCCTGTTGATATCCGGACTCACGCGACTCTCATTCATAGGAAAGGTAGTATTTTTGCCGACTTTGGGAAAAACGACCTGGGTATTAAATTTTATAAAGAAGCAATGCAGTTAGATCCTAAATTTTCGATGCCACATAACAACCTGGGAATTGTTTATCGCAATCAAGGGAAAGTTGCAAAAGCGGAAGCCGAATATAAAGAAGCTATCCGTCTAGATCCTAATAATGCTCTAGCTCATAACAATCTGGGGCTTTTGTATTTCTCCCAAAAGAAATTCGCCAAAGCGGAGACTAAATACAAAGAAATCCTTCGTTTGTTTCCCAAAGATTCTGACGGCCATACCAATTTAGGAAACCTTTATTACGCACAAAATAAATATGTGGAAGCGGAAGCTGAATATAAAGAAGCCATTCGTGCAGCGCCAGATTATGTGGGACCCTACATCAACATAGGGCTATTTTATTTTAACCAAAAGAAATACGTTGAAGCGGAAATGTCATATAAGGAAGCGATTCGCTTAGTCCCAAACTATGCCAACTCTCACCATCTCTTGGCAATTTTATATAGCGACCTGGAAAAAAATGAGGAGGCAGAAGCATCATATAAAGAGGCGATTCGTTTAGATCCTAAAGACGCTAATCTCCATTATAGCCTAGGAAATCTTTATTTTAGACTGAATGAATATGCCAAAGCTGAGGTTGAATATAAAGAAGTTGCCCGTTTAAATCCCAACGGTGTTGACGTTCATTACAAGTTGGGAATAATTTATTCTGATCATGGGAAATATGTGGAATCGGAGGCAGCCTATAAAGAATCGATTCGTTTGAATCCTAATATTGCGAATACCCATCACAACTTAGGAAACCTTTATTTTAAACAAAAAAAATACGTTAAAGCAGAGGCTGAATATAAAGAAGTGATTCGCCTGAGTCCCAAAGATTCTAGCGCTCATAATCATTTGGGAAATTTATACAATGAACAAAAGAATTATGAAAAAGCAGAATTAGAATATAAAGACGCAATTCGATTAGATCCTCAAAATGCCAAAGGTTACTACATATTGGCTTTACTATTTTTTGGGCAAAATAAATACGGAGAAGCGAAAATAGTAATTAAAGAAGCCTTAAACTTAGAGCCTGAAAATAAAGATTATCTTAATATGATGGAGTTATTGTAAGAAAAATTTATTCGGAACTGGATGGTTTAATTACCTTAATTTTTAAATAGGAATCTTGGTTTAGGTTTATTTTTTACCGATATTTGAGACACACCGAAAACCTTGCGATTCTAACCGGAATTCGGGCCAGAGATAGGCTCTTCTGGAAGAATGCAAATACTCCATGCTATTTAACCAGCTTCCGCCACGGGATACTTTATACATACTGGGGAGTGGGCCGGGCGGGTCTTTCTTGGGGCTTATGAGGTAATAATTTGCCGCAAACCAATCCTCCACCCATTCCGAGACATTACCTGCCATGTCATACAAACCGAAGGAGTTAGGGGGAAACGAACCTACCGGCGAGGTAGATGGGAATCCGTCGTTGAAATCAGGATTTCTGCTCTCTTCGTTGGAGCACAAACTATCGCAAAAATTCCCTCCTGTTTCGACATACTTATCGCCGAAATAAAAGTGGGTTTGAGTTCCTCCGCGCGCGGCATATTCCCATTGCGCTTCGGTAGGGAGTCGTTTGCCCTGTTTCCTGCAATAGTTATCGGCGCCTACCCAGTTAACCCGTTCTACGGGCAAATTGCCGCCAACGAAACGGGAGGGATTCCTGTCCATACTTTTCTGAAACGCCGATTGCGTAACCTCGTATTTGTCCATCTGGAAGGGAGAAAGGCAGACTTCGTGCACCGGTAATTGGTCGGCATGTCCCGTCTTATTGCCCATCAGGAAACATCCTCCTCTGATGTTTACCATTTCGTCTTCTTTCTTGGTGGCGGAGCTATTGGAAGCGATAATTTCTTTTTTTATTTCTGCCAGAAAAAGCGTCATCTTTTCATGAACTCGGGGCGGAACGCCCACATACTGGATCCGAGCGGCCACTTTAGGAACCAGTTTCATTTTCCCTGATTTTTTTAAATACAGTCGATAATGAGGAATTTTTTCTCCTACTGGAAACTTTAGAAATTTTTCTTTGACGCCATTTAGTTCGTCTTTAGAAATCGCTGGGGTCGCCATTACTGTTTCGTCTACTATTTCGGCTTCTAAAGGTTCCGTTTCACCTGTTAGGTGGACCAACACGCTTCTTCCAATACTGATAGGCGCGGCCAAAATTTGCGCGACAAGTTTTTCGGCGTCTACAAATTTCTTTGTCTTGAATTTGATTTCCGCCAGAGACTTCAACACTTTGTAATTTTCGGGGTCCAGTTCCAAAACTTTAGAGTAGGCGGTTTCGGCAGATTTAAAATCGTTAACTTTAAAGGCGGCGTCCCCCTGTTGGATCAGTTCGCTAATATCTGCGAAGGAGTTTTCAGGTTGCCAATAAATAATAAAGATGGCGATCAGAAAAAGAATTTTTGTTGATTTTATTTTCACAATCTTGATTACCGGTTATTTTCCGAGTTGTTTTACAATTCATTTTTTTGGCATAATTTATTATAAAAAGACTTTGCCTTTTTGTGAAACTATTTCCTGCTTAGTTTATGGCCAACTTCGCCGGTTGATTAAAAAATAAACTAGCTATTCAGAGTAATAATTTTGTCACCCTGAGCCTGTCGAAGGGTCGCTTCAATCCAAAAAATCGTCATGCTGAGAGTCAGACCGAGGGATTGTGTTTATTTAATAAGAAACCAGAACCTTAAAATCTCTTCCGCCCGTCATCTCGACTGAAGTGGTTTGAAGGAAAAATATTCGTTCCATATTTGTTGAAAAAGAACCTTGTGAACACAGTTCCCATCGAACGTCATTCCGACTAGCGTGGAGGAATCTCGTTTTTTATACCGGTTATTTCCTCTATTTTCTTAGGAGGCTCTCAAATGGTTGCTTCGATTTAATAAATTTTCGTATTTTAAATGTTTTAATTATTTTGGAAACCGATCCCATAAAGAAACCTCATAACGATTTTCGAAATTTCCTAAATTGATTCCATCCGACAACCTAAGGCCGAGCGTCATGGTTTCGCCTATGGATGTTGCTTGATCTGGGCTTTCTTCAAAGTCAATCCCTTGTCCCAGTTTTTGAGTTTGCCTTGTTCTTGCATGTAAATACGATTTTCTCTTTTGAACGGTTGAAAACACAGTATAATTATTGAACGGAAGTAATTCTCAATGGGTCCGATATTTGGGCTAATAAACCAATTCCAATGCGTTTGTATTTAAAATAATCAGGTTATTATGGACGAGCAAAAGAAATTTAATCGCATAACCTTTGATCCGCAAATTCTGGGAGGAAGAGCTTGTATTCGAGGGATGCGGATCTCGGTAGCGGTGATCCTTGGTCATATTGCCAATGGTGCAATGGTCGAAGACGTTTTAGAGGATTATCCAGACCTTGAAGCGGAAGACTTCAAGCAAGTATTAGAATATGCTGCTTGGCTAGCTAAAGAAGAAGTTCACCTCGCATAAAAATCAATATGCGATTCCTTGCGGACATGGGTGTTTCTATTAGAGTTGTGGAATGGCTTCGCTCCGAGGGCCATGAAGCCGTTCATCTCAGAGAAGTAGGTCTTCAAACTCTACCCGATCAAGCTATTTTTGAGAAAGCTGGAAAAGAAAGTCGAACCCTTCTTGCTTTTGACCTTGATTTTGGAGAGATTATAGCGCTTTCTAACGAGCGACTAATAAGCGTCATCCTCTTCCGGTTGCGTAATACTCGGACTCCCTTTGTGATTGACCGCTTATAGATGAATCTGAAAAAACTTTGACGGAGAGCGTTATCATTACTGTTGAAGACTCTCGCCACCGGGTGCGTCGTTTGCCATTAGGGAAATAAGAAGAAAAAACTGTTTGAGACTTTTGGCTCTTATACCTCTTCTAATGAGAGAGATCAGGGCATAAATTCCAAAATTACCGAGTCGGCTAGGAAAAAGCCTTTTTTAGATAATCGAATATGGGTATCGTCAATTTCGATCAGATTTTCCGATTTTAAATGTTTTATTTGATTGGGAAACCGATCCCACAAAGAAACTTCATAACGATTTTCGAAATTCCCCAAATGGATTCCATCCGATAGTCTTAGGCCTAGCATCATTGTTTCGCCTATGGATGTTGCTTGGTCTGGATTTTCTTCAAAATCAACCGCCTGTCCCGTTTTTAGAGTTTGTTCTATGTATTTGGCGGGACTATTGATATTTTTTTTTCTTTTCCCATTCCAATAGCCAGAGGCTCCCGCGCCCAACCCGATATAATTACCGTTTTGCCAGTAATTGATATTGTGTCGGCATTCTTTCCCGGGTTTCGAATAATTCGATATTTCGTATTGGATGTAACTCGCTTCGGCCATCGTTTTTAAAGTGTGTTTGAACAAAGTAAGTTGCTGTTCGTCGTCGGGAGGCGTTAATTTTCCCGATTCTAAATACGAGTAAAAAGCTGTTTTGGGCTCGAACGTCAAATTGTAAGCGGAGATATGATTTGGATGTAATTGAATGGCTTGTTTTAAAGAATAATCCCAATCGTCAAGGGATTGGTCGGGTAGGGCAAACATTAAATCTACTGAAACGTTATCAAACCCTTCTTCCTTAGCTTGTTCGACAGTTTGGCCAATAGCTTCCGGGCCGTGGATTCTTTCCAATAATTCCAATTCGTGTGGCAAAAAAGATTGAGCCCCAATACTGACTCGATTAAACCCCGCTTTTTTAACATGCACGAAATAACCGGGAGTTATGGTTCCCGGGTTGGCTTCTAAGGTGATTTCGGCGTTATCGGTAACGTTAAAAAAACGGCGACACCCGTCCAAAATATTTGCCAAATCTTCGGGTGGAAGAGATGTTGGCGTTCCTCCGCCAAAAAAAATAGTCGTCGCTTTTTGATTTGCCGGAACGCTTTTGCCAGCCCATTCCATTTCTTTTAGGATTGCGGCTGGATAATCCTCCGGTTGTTCTCCCTTAATCGCATGCGAATTAAAATCGCAGTAACCGCATTTGCGTTCGCAATATGGAATATGTAAATAAAGGCTGAAAGTGTGCAAGGAGAATTCGCTTTCGAAAAAATGGTTTTGCCCTATAATACAACACATTAAAATAAGAAAAATTTGTTTATTATTTTGCTATAAACATTACTTATTTAAGAGGTTTCATGCCGATGACGATAAAAAAAATATGACCGAACCGAACGCCTATAAATCGGGGTACGCCGCTATTATTGGGAAACCCAATGTGGGAAAATCCACACTTCTCAATCACCTGGTATCTGTGAAAATTGCGGCCACTTCCAGAAGTCCGCAAACCACTCGCAATAAAATTACCGGAGTTTGTCATTTCGACGAAGGACAGGTGATTTTGTTGGATACGCCGGGCGTGCATAAAGCGACATCCAAGTTCAACAAACTCATGGTCAAAGCCTCTTTCAATACTTACGACGATGTCGATGTCATTGTATTTGTTGTGGACGCAAAGAAAAAGTTTGGCGACGACGATCGCTATGTTTTAGAAACATTGCAAAGATCAAAGGTCGATAAAATATTAGCGCTCAATAAAATCGATTTAGTCGCCAAAGAAGAGCTACTCCCTTTAATTGAAGAAATGAGTCAATTAAACGCGTTTACAGATATTCTTCCCATTTCCGCTTTGAAAAGCGACGGGCTGGATATTTTAGAAAAATCTTTGCTAAAAAGAATGCCCGAAGGCCCTCAATACTTTCCAGAAGGCGCTTATACGGATTGCCCGGAAACGTTTCTAATTGCGGAAATTGTTCGCGAAAAAGCTTTTCGTTTAACCCGTTTCGAAGTTCCATATGCGTTGACGGTAGTTGTAGAACAATTAGAGGAGAAGGACAATGGGTTGACGGTTGTAAGGGCAACGATTATTGTAGAAAAGGATTCTCAAAAGAAAATTGTTATTGGCCGAAATGGCGTTATGCTTAAGGATATCGGATCGGCGGCTCGTCATGAGTTGGAAAGACGATTTGGTTGCAAAGTTTTTTTAAGTTTGTTTGTAAAAGTAAAAGCCAACTGGCGCGAAAGCGATTACTGTTTAAAGGAGTATGGTTACGGAAATGATTAATATTAAAACCGACGAAGAAGTCGAAATCATGCGCAAAAGCTGTCAATTGGCGGCGAGCGTTTTATTGATGATCGAGCCTCATATCAAAGCGGGCGTCACCACAAATTATTTGAACGATATTTGCCATGAATACATTATTTCTAAAGGCGCTATTCCTTCGCCTTTAAATTATAAAGGATTTCCGAAGAGTATTTGCTCGTCGGTTAACGATGAAATTTGCCATGGCATTCCATCCGATAGGAAGATCCGTAATGGGGATATTGTGAACCTGGATATTACCTGTTATCTCAACGGATTTCATGGAGATACCAATAAGACGTTTTTTGTCGGTTCTCCCAGAAAAAAGCCGAGCAGATTAGTGGAAGCTTGTCGGCAGGCCATTCGTAAGGGGATATCGGTTGTTAAAGCCGGAGCTCATTTGGGCGATATTGGCGCGAGTATTCAAGAATATGTTGAAGCGCAAGGATACACTATTGTGCGGGAGTTTTGCGGTCATGGTATAGGTAGAAATTTTCATGAAGAACCGCAAGTATTGCATTATGGAACTTATGGTCAAGGCGTGGAATTAAAAAAGAATATGACGTTTACCATAGAGCCCATGATCAATGAAGGTAAACCCGAATTACGCATTCTTTCCGATAACTGGACAGCGGTTACGATGGATGGATCGCTATCCGCTCAATTTGAGCACACCATTCTAGTGACCGAAGATGGCTATGAAGTCATGACCGAGATTGACGGAACTTCGTTTTAAAATTTTTGTTTTTAAATGCGAAATTTCGGCTAAAAGGTTTTGGTTCATAGAGAGGCGACGACATGGCCCTCAAAACTTCAAAGATGTTAAAAACGTTCCCTTTTATAGTCTTATTTTTTATTACGTTTTTAACCTTTCCGGTAAGTTCTCAAGAAATCCCTCCCTTACACCATGTTTTAGAAGTTTGGCTCGATCCAGATAAGAATCAAATTACAGTAAAAGATAAGATTACGGTTTCCGAGTCGTTTTCTTCCAATCCAAAGAATAAATTTTATTTTGTCCTACACGGCGATTTAAATCCTACTTCTCTGACTCCGGGAACCAAACTGGAATCTGTTAATGAAAAATCGCAAGCCCAGGAATTTATAAAGCTATCAAAATTAATTTCTCCTCATAGCGCTATTTCTCCGGAATATTTCAGCGTCTCTCTACCTCTGGATCAAAAAACGTTTTCAATAAAGTATCAGGGAAAGATTTATCATCCTTTAAATCAGGCGAGGGAAGGCTATGCTCGTGGGTTCGGCGGAACGCCGGGAATAATTTCATCTAAAGGCGTTTTTCTTTCGGGAACTTCCAATTGGATTCCCGAGTTTGAAGATCGTTTGATGACATTCCAGATGAACCTTCATCTGCCCCCAAGGTGGGATGCCGTCAGTCAGGGAACTAGAATTAGGTACGATCAAAACGAAAAGGAAACGGCAGTAACATGGGAATCTCAAAATCCACAAAATGAAATTTACCTGATCGGCGATCGGTTTACCCATTACTCTCGGAAAAAGGGTTCGACCGAGTCTATGGTATTTTTGCGCCAATCCGATAGAGATCTAGCTAACATGTATTTGGAGGCGACCTCGCAATACATAGAAATGTATAGCGATCTTCTAGGTCCTTATCCCTATAAAAAGTTTGCCCTCGTGGAAAACTTCTGGGAAACCGGTTACGGCATGCCGTCGTTTACGCTTTTGGGTTCCAGAGTCATTCGTCTGCCGTTTATTTTACATTCTTCCTATCCTCACGAAATTCTTCATAACTGGTTTGGTAATGGGATTTACGTGGATTATGAAACGGGAAACTGGGCGGAGGGTTTAACGGCCTACATGGCCGACCATCTTATTAAGGAACAACATAATAACGCGGCAGATTATCGACGCGGAACTTTACAGAAATATACGGACTATGTGTCCAATCAGAATGATTTTCCGTTAATGGATTTTCGTTCTCGCCACAGTTCTTCTACAGAAGCCGTTGGTTATGGAAAAGCTCTCATGTTTTTTCATATGCTTCGCCAGGCGTTAGGAGATAAGTTTTTTGTTCAGGGACTCAACACATTTTATGAGAAACATAAATTCAGTAATGCGGGATTTGAGGAATTACGGAAAGCTTTTGAAGGAACGAGTAGAAACGATTTGAAAGGTTTTTTCGATCAATGGGTTTCTTTTTCTGGAGCGCCAGAATTAAAAATCAACCAAGCAAAAGTTGTTAAAGTGGATAACGGTTATCAACTTAAAGCTACCTTGGAACAAGTTCAGAAAAATAGGAACTATTCTTTGCGCGTTCCCCTTGCGGTTACGATGGAGGGAGAGTCGAAAGTTTATCAAACTCATTTAGAGATTAAAGACAAGTCTCATAAAATTGAACTTAAATTGCCAGCTAAACCATTACGTTTGGATATCGATCCAGAATTTGACGTTTTCCGACGTTTAGATAGAAACGAGATCCCTCCAGCGCTGAGTCAGGTTTATGGGGCCAATAAAGTTTTAGTAGTGTTGCCTTCTCATGAAAAACTACTACTCGATGATTATAAGGAATTTGCCGATTCTTTAAGTATGTCTTATGACGAAGTGGAAATTAAAATGGACGATCAGATAGAGGAACTGCCTGCCGATAGATCCGTATGGATTCTAGGTTGGGGAAATAGTTTTCTTCCAGGATTTTCTTCAACGTTAAAAGACTATGGGATAACGTTGGATGGCAAAGAAATAATTATTGGCGGCAAAGATTTGAACCGCAAAGAACATTCCTTAGCGCTAGCGACCAGGCATCCCGCTAACCCGGAGTTGGGTTGGGCCTGGGTTGGTATTGGGAATCCAAAAGCCGTTCCAGGATTTGCCAGAAAATTACCGCATTATCATAAATACAGCTACCTGGCATTTGGGGGAGACAGACCGACTAATATTATCAAAGGAAAATGGCCAGTTTTGAATTCGCCGATGACAGTTTTTCTTTCGCCAGATAAAACGGCGAAACCAAAGTTGGGAAAACTCGTTCCCAGAAAAGCTCTAGCTTATCTTTCGCCTCCTTTTTCTGAGTAAAGAAGAGTTCGTTTAGAAACGCTTTCCAATCGCGACCGCTATTTTGTTTTTAAGTTAATAAAGTAATCGCTAACTAAAAGTAGACGTTATAAATCGCCAACCCCACGGCCTGTCATTCAGACGAGCCGTTTTCTGGCGAGGATAACGATTCTAGCATGAAGTGAAACCGTTATATCTAGCGACTTCCACTGGAAGGCACTAAGCCTTAGCTGCCGAGATATCTTCCAAAAGTCTTTCCTGATAGATCTCATTTAGAACCTTGGCAATTTAAGAAAATTCAGTTTTCTGAGTAAAGAAGAGTTCGTTTAGAAACGCTTTCGAATCGCGACCGCTATTTTGTTAATAAGTTAGAAAAGTAATCGCTAACTAAAAGTAGACGTTATAAATCGCCAACCCCACGACCAGTCATTCAGACGAGCCGTTTTCTGGCGAGGAAGAATCTCATTTAGAACCTTGACTTTAATCACGGTTGCTGAGCAAGGTCGAAGAGTCGCCTCGATTCAATAAAAAAACTACTATTGTAACTTGATAGCTTTTTTCAATTTCAACTTTACTCAGTACTTTTCCTTTTTTTCCATACCCTTGTTTTATTAACGATAGCGACACCTTTTGATTTTTCTAAATTATCTTTTTTAGTGTCTTATTGATACTAGTATTCATTCCTCTTATCAATTATAAATAGTTATAAAATAAAGATTTACGGTGTTTTTGAAAATTGATAAACTGTCTCTAAGAATATGGAATTTTACAATATTATATCTATAGTGTTTGGAGGTACATCATGAAGGGCGATACTCAAGTTATCGAAGGTTTGAATGAAGTTTTGATGGCCGAATTGACGGCAATCAACATGTATTATATTCATTATAGGATGAAGGAAGATTGGGGATATAACAAATTAGCCGAGCATGACAAAAGCGAGTCGATGGACGAAATGCGTCATGCGGATAAAATGATTTGCCGGATTTTATATTTAGACGGCGCGCCGGACATGCAAAAGTACGATACGGTAATGGTTGGCAATACGGTGGAAGAGCATTTAAACAATCAATACAAAGCCGAATGCGATCATGTTGAAAGATTACAAAGAATCATCGCGCTCTGTATTGAAAAAAAGGATTTTGGTTCTAAGGAAATATTGGACGGTATTTTAGAAGACACCGAAGAAGCCTGCGATTGGTTGGAAACGCAATTCCAACGCATCAAAGACGTCGGTATCCAAAACTACCTTGCCGAACATATGCACGGTTGAATATTACTAGATTAAAGTTTTAATATGATAGGCGGTTTGAGCAATTATTCTTAGTCTCAAACCGTCATTTCGACCAAAGTGGTTTGGAGGATATAGCCCTTGATCCGTAATAATTGAAATAGGAACTGGAGTTGCAAAGTCCCCACCGCATGTCATCTTGAGCGAAGCCGAAAGATCTCGCCTCGATTTAATAAATATTTTCACTCTAGTTACTTAGGAGCTTGTCGAGGAATCTGGGTTTTGGTTTTGGAGTTTTTCGCCCAGGTGTTAAAAAAGAGGCCCGATAAAATAAATAGTTGGAGGAGCATGGAAAAAGAACTGTTTAAGCATTGTGTGATTTTTAGAAATGCCATTGAAAGAACAGACAAGAGGAAGTTGTTTCTCACATTGCAGAATTTCCCTCATGGAAGCTGCGGAGACGCTGTTTTACTGCTTGGACACTATTTAAAGAATAATGATTTTGGAAAGATTGACTATATGCTCGGTGAGCGTGAGACCGAAACAAATGATGGCTTTAGATCACACGCATGGCTTCAGCGGGAAAGTTTAGTTATTGATATTACCGCCGATCAATTTGAAGATTTTAAGGAACCTGTTTTTGTTCAATCGGATTCCCAGTGGCACGAGGAATTTAATGGCTAGTTTCGGCACGAGGCCGATTTTACTATTTACGAAAAAAGTGAAAGTAATACCGGCATCTTTAACAATTTGAGACGCACGTACAATAATATTCTGAAGAATATATTGGAGTGATAACAGTTGGTAATTAAGAATTATTACTTACTTAAGATAATTTTTTTATCTCAAGAGAATGTTTTAGAAGATAAACACTTGTAATTTGATGAAATCGCCGCTATATAATTAATAGGGTTAAATTAATCAAATTAATCAAATTAATCAAATTAATCAAATTGAGCGAATGAGATGAAAAAACTAAACGCAAGCGAAGCCAAACAGCGCTTCGGGGAAATGCTGGATACGGTGCAACAAGAGCCTGTTGTTATTCAACGTTCGGGACGTGATAAAGCGGTTGTTTTGTCTATCCGAGACTATAAAAATATAGTCGAGGACAAATATCTTGGAGAGAAGGCACAAAAGGTCGAACGCAAAGGCAAGTATCTTGGTAAAAAAGAATCCGAGAACTTACTGAAAGCGGCTAAAAATGCTGGAAGTTAGAATCCTTGACCATGCGGCCAAATCTTTAAAAAGTCTAATTAAAAAAGCTCCGAAAACAGCCGCGCAGATAGCGCAGAAAATTTCAGAGTTACAGGAGACCCCGGAACCTGCCTCATCAAGCGGCCTTGTTGGTTACGCGCCTTTACGTCGCATTCGCGTCGATAAATACCGAATTGTTTATAAGCACGATGGCAAGACTTTAAAAATTTTGTTGATTGAAAAGAGAGACAAGGTTTATCAAGAGCTTCCAAAAATAAAGAACGATTGATTCAGGAAACTAGTCAATTTTTATTTTCTGGTCAGAGACCCGCTTACGAGATAATCCTTTTTATCTCAAGTATAGAATTTTTAATTGGGCGCTATAAAAAATAATGGGAGAATAAGCGACCTGGAAGGAGAGGCCCGAAAAGGAAGCCGATACTTAAAAAAGCTGGCTAACTTTTTAGGATTAGTGATCCAATTTTTGTTGCTTTTATACAATGTGCTCCAATTCTTTAATATTAGCGGTTGCACAATATAAAACAAATAACATATTTAGGAAATGAGATGAAAGCTGGAGAAGAATATTTATTAAGATTTTTAGAAGGGCATGATAAACGTTTTGTGATACCTGTTTATCAAAGAAATTACGATTGGAAACGCGAGCAATGCAATCAGATTTTTAATGATATTTTAGGTATTATAAATCAAAGGCAAGAAAGCTATTTTATAGGTTCAATTGTCTCTATCCATAATGATAATTCTGTTGATCGTGAATATGTTGTCATTGATGGACAGCAACGTATAACAACTATTACTCTTATACTTCTTGCTATTCATAACTTACTTGAAGCTGGGAAAATAGATACGACAACTCCAAATCTCAAAGATCAAATAAAAGAGCAGTATTTGTTAAACAAATATTCAGAAGATGAGAAACGGATTCGTCTGAAGCCAATTAAAGATGATAACCAAGCATTCCTAAAGCTGTTTTCCGATAGTCCTAATCAATATGTCCAAGATTCTAATATCACATTAAATTATAATTATTTTGTCGAACAAATTTTAGGTTTAAAAGAGAGAAACATAAAAGTTGAAGAAGTATATGAGGCCATTAAAAAATTATCGATTGTAGATATCAAATTGAAACGAGGTGAAGACAATCCTCAATTGATTTTTGAGAGTCTAAACTCAACGGGAAAAAAATTAGAAGAAGCCGATCTTATCCGAAACTTTATATTGATGGATAAAACACCAGATATCCAAGAAAAGTTTTACGATAAATATTGGAACCCTATCGAAAAAAATACTCACTATGATGTTGGGCGGTTTATCAGAGACTACTTAACTTTCGCTCGTGCCAAAACACCACGGAAAGATAGAGTTTATATCGAGTTTAAAAAGTACGTTCAAGAAAAATATAATGGAATGGAAGAGTTGAAAGGGTTGCTGGAAGAGCTTCTTAAATTCTCAATTTTCTACAAAGCTTTTCTTTCCTATAATACCGAAGATAACAGTGTAAATGAGGCTTTGAAAAGAATTGATAGGTTACAGGTAACTGTATCATATCCATTTCTACTAGATGTGTTCAATGCATACGAAAATAAATTTATAGATTTAAATGGAGTAGCGGAAATTTTAGAAGTAATTGAGGCTTTTGTTATTAGACGGATGATATGTAATGTTCCTGCAAATGCATTAAACAAAATTTTTGCTTCGCTTGGAAAGAATATTCGAAAGCCTAAACATTTTTCTAAAAACTATATTGATATTTTTAAATTTCTTATTACGGCTGGCTATTCATCTAATCGTTTTCCTAGTAACGAGGAATTTACAAATGAACTTGTAAAACGTGATGTTTATAACCTTAAAGGAAAAAACAAAATTCATCTTTTTGAAAGGTTAGAAAATTTTAATAATAGAGAAAAAGTTGATGTTGAGAATTTGACAGAAGCAAAAAAAGAAGGTCTAACCTTTGAACATATTATGCCGCAAAAACTTAGTTCCTCATGGGAAAAAGATTTGGGGGAGAACTTTGACCAAACCCATGAAAAATATATTAACACCCTTGGGAACATTACCCTTACAGCCTACAATAGCAGTTTATCTAATAAACCGTTTAAGGAAAAAGTTAGCAAAGAAAATGGATTTAAAGATAGCCGATTATGGCTAAATCAATATCTTATTGGCCTTGAAAAATGGGGAGAAAAAGAAATTTGTGCTCGCGCTGAGGTTTTAGGGAAACGAGCGCTTTCTATTTGGAAGTTTCCAGAAACGACATATGCCGGACTTAAAAAGCAAGATACAGAAATTGGGCTTGATGAGAATTATACTTTTACAAATACAAAGCCTAAAAGCTTCACATTTTTAGACCAGAATTATCCTGTTAAAAATTGGAAAGATGTTTATCTAACCACATTGAAGTTATTTCATGATCTTGATCCAGTGAGCTTTAATTCTCTTATAGGTGAACCAGACCATCAAAGTTATTTAGCTCATACAAAGGGTGTGCATAAACATCAAGATAAAATTACCAATAACATATACGTAAATACAAATCTAAGCGCTCGCGGAATTATTCGAATATTAAAAAAGCTTTTTTCTGCATATGATTTAGACGAGTCCGATTTTGTAATCACTTTGCACCAGGAAAATAAGGCTTCTTAAAGAACCGTAGAGGACTTATTTGCTAAAGATTGATCATAAAACATCCTCTAGCTAGTCATGGATCAAAATTTTTAAAAAAAGAATTCTCCAACTTTGCAAAAAAGTTAGACAATAATTCAATTTCTAGTCCGTTCGACTTCGGCTACGTCGATTTCTTTATTTCTGCGGTCGTAGAGCTTAGTGGTTTTTGGAGTGGCATGTCCGGCTATCTTTTGAGCCATTTCAAGCATCCCACCATTTTGTAGATAAGAAGTAATGCCGCGCGCTCGAAAACTATGATTGCAGTGGCCGTTTGTACGTCTGCGTTTTTAGCGCGTTGATTCACCATTCTGTAAATATCGGTTCGGTGCATGCCGCGCTCGGTAAGCGTTTTACTTTTTTCAATCGTCGAACGAAAAAGAAACCTTTTCTTATATTCCCCGATTCCTGCCGCTTGTATGTATTCGTCCAAATAATTTTCCAAGGTCCGATTGACCGGATACCTTAACGCTTTGCCGCCTTTTTCGGCGAGTTTTAAAAACCACTGCTTGCCTTGCGGGTAATAATCTTCGACCCCTACTATTTGCAATCGGAACAGGTTCCGTAAAGAGCCATTTTGTGGTTTTGTAATATGAAGTTATGTTTTAAGGCGACTTCTTTTTGGAATTGTTCGATGAGGGGATGTTCAAACTCCACAATTTTCCCGCAATGATTACACACCAGATGATCGTGATGCCCTTGCCTGAATAATCGTTCGTAAAACCTCTTGCCGTTGGGTAGTGTGTTTTCCCGCGCCAATCCGCATTCCGTTAAAAGATTGATGGTTCTATAAACCGTGGCGATTCCAATAGAGGAATCGATTTCTTTAGCGCGGTCGAAGAGTTCTTCCACTTCTAAATGTCCTTTATTATCTAAAAAAGCTTTTAGGATGGCTTCCCGCTGAGGAGTTAATCTTAGATCTTTTTGTTTCAAATAATCTTTGAGGATAATGAGTTCTTGGTCCATCGATTTTGGTTGTAATTAAATAGAAATGGTAGGGCGATTGTCGCTACTTAAGAAAAATAGAGGGTCGCTGGCTTGTAATTTGTTAATGATTTTGAAATTCATTATGAAAAACTAGCTCATTTTTTTAACAAAATCAACAAAAACTAAAAAATTTTTTTTGTAACTTAAAAGTGATTGACAGAAGACATGGCTTGTATTATTATTGATATTCATTATCAATAATAATTGTTTTTTAAGCGATTAAAGAGAATGACATGTTTATTTTTGCAAATTGCTTAATTTGTTAGTTGATAATGGTTTTTAAAGTCGTTTTTGATTTAAAGGGTCATTTGCACGTTAAATAATACATTTTCTTTATTTATAGATCCCAGAAGGTCGGTAAGTTGGAAATTACCTGATTTGCCCCTACTCCCCTTCGTTTTCAACTTGTCGACCTTTTCTTTAATCAGTAAGTCCTTACATTTTTAGGTATCGCTTCAATAATCAGAAAATGGCGTTAAAAGCAGTTAATTTTTGGTTGAATATCCAAAGAGCTAAGAATTTTAAAATTTCTTGCCTGGAAAGAGATCTAATTAATAATAGGATTTATTGAAGAGTTTTTGATCCAACCGATTGTCTAGATGGGCTCATTTAAAAAATAATAGATTGAAATATTAGGGTTTAACCGGTTGACAAAAAAGCTTATTAATAATATCATTGATAATCGTTTTCAAATTTAAATTAAATTTACGTTTAAATCGTATCCGTTTTAAGTCTCAATCGGGTTTTTTATTTTTTATAAAAACTTGAAAATACGGGTTGATGGATAACTTTTTGGTAATTATTTAGTAGGGACGAGGTAATAATGTTTGAATCCTTAAGTATGTTGACCAAAGGTGGAGTCATCATGATTCCCATCTTTATTTGTTCCGTTGTTGGATTGACCATAATCATTGAAAGGTTTATTTATTTTCGTAAATCATCCGAAGATCCTGAAAAAATATTTGAGTCCTTGACGAAGTTGTTAAAAGACGAAGGCGGATTCCATGATAAGGAAGGCGAACATCCGGAAGCGGTCAAACTTTTTGCCGCCTCTCCTGGGCCTGTTGGTCGTTTAATGCAAGCGGGACTGAATCATAAAGACGTACCAAGATGGAAGTTGGAAGAAAAACTTTCGGTAGTAGGACAGGAAGAACTCAATAAATTGGGAAAAAATATTCGCGGTTTGGAAGTGATAGCCACTATTTCTCCATTGATGGGTTTGCTTGGTACCGTTATGGGGATGGTGCAGGCGTTTAATAAAGTTGCGCAATACAAAGGACAGGTCGATCCTAGCATTCTGGCGGGCGGAATTTGGGAAGCTTTGCTTACAACGGCGGCTGGTTTGGCTGTGGCGATTCCGGTGGTGGTGATGTTGCATTTTTTTGATAGAAAAATAGAAAAAATATCCTTCCTGTTGGAAAAATTTGGCCAATTGTTAATCCACCACTTTGACGAAGAGCGTGAAGAAGAAAACCAGAAAAAAGACTGGAAAGACAACCGACCTGAACTAGTTAAGGTTCAAGGATAATTTTGATATTGACGAAATATGAAAATTGTTAGATATCGAAAAAACCAGTACAAGTTGGATATGGCTCCATTGATTGATGTTGTTTTCCTTCTTCTTATCTTTTTTATGCTGACCTTTGCCATTCAAGGGCAGGCGATGGATATTAAATTGCCTCAAGGTCAGTCGACTTCTAATCCCGTTCAACAAAAAGATATTACCATTCGAATATCTATGGATGGAGATCTGCTTTTGGATAATTCGCCGGTTACCCTGGACAATTTAATCGATAAACTCAAAGTTAAATTGGTTGCAAGAAGCGATAAATTGGTCAAGATTGAACCGGATAAAAAAGCCAAGTATCGACAATTTGCAACTGTTTTAGATTACGCTCGGATAGCGGGAGCCGAAGACTTTTCAATCGTTAGATAAAATAAATTTATGGCGATCAAGTTTCAAAAAGAGAAAAAAAAAGAGTTCAAGATTGATCTGATTCCGATGATCAATATCGTTTTTTTATTGCTAATTTTTTTCATGCTCACTTCGTCCGCGATTCAGGCCAATCAAAAAATTCAACTTCCGAAAGCGCATTCTGCAGACTTATTAAACGAGCGTAATATTACGATAGTGATTGAACCTAACGGTTCCTTGGAATTGGATGGCAATGCTATCGCCTTGGAGTCGTTGCTGCCAGAATTGACAGAAAAATTAAAAAATAAAAAAAAGAAGGCAGTGGAAATTCAAGGGGATCAAAACATCGAATTTGATACTTTTGGAAAAATTATTGACGTTGCAAAACAAGCGGGGGCTGTTGATTTTTTTCTAGCTGCCGAACAAGTTAAATCGTAAAATCTAAAGCGTTTTATTGAAGAGATAATGTTCGAAAAATCCACCTTATTTTCATTCTCGGGATCGTTTGTATTCCATTTAGCGTTCGTTGCCGTTGCGGGCAACTTTATGTTTACCGATCCGCCGCCTCCGCCGCCTAAGAAAGTATATCGCCTGGAAGTTATTAAGAAAAAACCTCCTGTAGAAAAGAAAAAGATCAAAGAACGGAAAAAAATCAAAAGAATAATTCCAAAACCGATTAAGCCGATCAAACAACCCAAAGTGATGACAAAGCAAGAACCGTTATTAATGGCTAAAGTTATGCCGATGCCGGTTCCTCAGATACGGCCGATGAAGCAGATGCCGTTACCCACAGCTACTCCGGTTACAACTATTTCATCGACGCCGATGGTCGCTAAAGTTGCAACGGCAGAACCTAGAAGGGTGCAACCTGTAACTCAAACTGTGGCGGTTTCTTCTCCTGTTTCAAGTTTTGAATCAACACCTACGGTTAAAGCGGTTGCTTTTACTGCTCCTCAAGCGATTCGTTCGGCTGTTACAACAAACAACGCGCCGGCAGCAAGAGCTTCTTCTATTGTATCTAAATCCACAAAAAGAATTAAGTTGGCTTCTGTTGCGGCTCCGCGAGCCATATCAAGTCCTATTGTTTCCAAAAGCGGTTCTACACGGTCGGCTTGGGTTTCAAAGAAGGTTAAGCGAGTGGCATTGCCGCAAGCGACTCCTCAAAAGATGGGAAGTTTAGAAGAGGAAGACAAAGGGCCCGGTAAAATTGCATTAGTCGATACAAAACGTATCCGGGCATTTTCGCTGCCAAAGGGAGCGCCCATGAAACCTCAAAGCTTTAACGCTCCCAGTTCTAAGGGAACCAGAACGGCTTTTTATGAAGGCGTTGGCCAAAGAATTGTGGTTGCCGCATTAGATCCAAGAGCCATTCCTAACTTCACTGACGAGGGGGCTTTACGAGGATACAAAAACAGGTTGGGACGAGTTATTGCTCGAAATAAAAAATACCCGAATTTATCGCGTAGAAAACGCGAAGAAGGCAGGGTTGTCGTTAAATTTAATATATTAAGAAGTGGGGAAATTGAGGCCTTACAATGGGTATCCAAGTCTCCATACGAAAGACTTAATCAAGAAGCTTTGAAAGCGGTAAAGAGATCGGCTCCGTTTGCCGAACTACCCAGCGAAATTCCTGGCGCTTATTTACCGGTTGAGTTGCCATTTAGTTTTAAATTGAACTAAAAAACTTATTAAAAAAGTTCGTTTATGAACGAATCTGTATTTTTGATGATGGAGTTATAAAATGAATCCGAAAAAAGCAACGCTTGTAATAATACTTTGTTTCTTATTCTTTTGGACGTCGATAAGCTTCGCGGAGATTAATGAAGTGGACTCAAATTTTGACGGTAAAATCGACCAATGGCAACATTTAGGCGCTGATGGGAAGGTTACGAAAATTGAACATGACGGTAACTTTGACGGCAAAGTCGATCAAGTTGAGCACTTCACCGGAAACAAAAAATTAAAACGCGTCGAATTTGATCGTAACAACGACGGCAATATGGATCATTTCCAAATTTACAACGACGCTGGAAAGATGACCCGAGTGGAGAAATCTTCTAAGCAAAATGGGAAAATTGATTGGAAAGAGTTTTACTCCGACGACAAAAAACTGCAACGGATTCAATTGGACGACGATGGCGATGGAAAGTTTGAGACCTCCCAAATTTACAATTCGAGCGAGCAATTGGTAGAGATAGAAGGGGACGGTAATGGCGATGGCAAAGTGGACCGCTGGAGTAAATTTCAAAGCGACCAATTGCAATATACGGCCTTCGATACTACAGGTAGTGGAAAACCCGATCAATGGCAACATTATGATAGCGGTCAAAATCTTGCGAAAGCTGAATACGATACCAACAACGATGGTAAAGCGGATCGTTGGGAATATTTTAATGGCGGTAAATTAGCAAAAATTGAGTTAGATAGAAATTTTGACGGCAAAGTCGATATGACTCAAAAAAAGTAATTGATTTAATGGGTTAGAGACTTTATTATTTAGACGCTTACCTTAGTTTTATGGAGGCAAATAATATTTTTTGCCTCCGTTTAACCATTCAAAAGTTTTATTAATTTCCCCATAATTAGCTCGTTTATTTTTAATCATTAAAAAAGTTTAAAAAAATTTGATTTTAATCTTGAAAATCGTTCTCAATTTTGTTATAAATGAAAACCATTTTCAATTTCATACGTAATCTATTGATTTTTAATTAATCTTAACAATAAAGAATTATCAAGTTTCAGATTTTCCATTCCCAAGTTGGAAAGTTGCCATTTATTTATTAAGGAGGAGATTGGGATGATTAGTTTGACTAGGAGAAGGGACATCCAGATACCCATCGTGTTTTTTACCGCCTTGTCATTTTTATTTACATCGATGGTTCCAGCAGTTTGGGCTGAAGATGCGAATAGAGTTATTTTAGACGAGGTAAAGGTTGTTGGATCAAAATCTAATGTTAAGCAAATTGCGGGTTCTGCAGCTTATATCGACGCCACCGACATTCAAAAGCAAAATTATGACAATGTCGACCGCGTTTTACGAAAAGTTCCTGGCGTTTATACACGAGAAGAAACGGGACAAGGTATATTCCCTAATATTAGTATTCGCGGTGTTGACCCTGGTCGTAGCACTAAAGTTACCATCATGGAAGACGGTATATTGACCGCTCCCGCTCCTTATTCCGCTCCAGCGGCCTATTATTCTCCTACAGTTGGAAGAATGTCGGGATTGGAAGTTTTGAAGGGGTCAAGTCAAGTTCGTTATGGCCCTCGAACTACTGGCGGCGTTATCAATTATTTATCCACTAACATTCCCACTCAAGAAGAATACTATTTGAAAGCGTCATTTGGGACTTTTGGTGAAATTCGTAACCATCTTTACTTTGGTAATACGATTCACACCGATAGCGGTAACTTTGGATATTTAATTGAAAATTATGATCGAAGAAACGAAGGATTTCGGCATATTAACGAAACGGCTGACTTTCGAAATGGCAATGATAATAACGGATTAAAAAATACCGAACCTATGGTAAAGATGTCCTTCGAGCCTAATACCGACAAATACCAACGATTTGAATTTAAATTTGGTTACACCAAGAGAGAAGTCAACGAAACTTACTTGGGACTGAATGAAAGTTTGTTCAACCAAGACCCTTTTCAAAGATTAGCCGCTAGCCGATTTGATAAATTGGATTCGGAACATTTTCGTACGTACTTGCGACATTTTATTGAAATGAGCGATCAGACAAATATCGTAACCACTGCTTACGGCAACCATTTTTTTCGAAATTGGCAGAAGAGTCATGATTGTCGAAGCACCGCTTCCAGTTTGAGTACTTGTATTACCAGCGACGCTGGTTTAGCTTTGCTGAATGGCACGGGAGCGGGCACTTGGAGACTTCGCAACAACAATCGGAATTATTATCTTTATGGGTTACAAACGCGAGCAACTCACACAACCACGATTGGAGCTACCGATCATAAATTTTCGGCCGGAGTTAGATACCATTACGACCAAATCCGCAGATTCCAATTTAACGAAGATTACACCCAAGATTCTAGCGGAGCTATTACGAGTCGGTCTGATGGAGCTCCTGGTTCTGCCGGTAACCGAAGACAAAAAACTACGGCTCTTGCTATCAATCTTGAAGATGAAATTAAATATGGCAAATGGACGGTTAAACCGGGCGTTCGTTATGAGCATTTGTGGCAGCGGTTTCAAAGATTTGCCCCAGAGTCAGAGCAGGATCGGGAAAGAAATTACGGCGTCGTAACTGGCGGCGGTAATGCAAATTATAAGTTGAATGACAGGCAAGACATTTTTGGTGGAGTATTCCGGGGTGTTTCTACGCCCGATCCTAGTGGAGCTACCAAAACGGGTACGGAACGAGTTGAAGAAGAAACTAGTATCGGTTACGAGTTCGGAACGCGCTATACCCGTCCCGAACATGGGTTCTCAACCGAATTGATTGGATTCTGGACGGATTTTGACGATCTTGTAGTTTCCGCGATTACCGGGGCAAGCGGCGCTTTGGAAGGAGAGACTTCCAACTTAGGTGAAGTTAGAAGTAGGGGTATAGAGTTTCAGGTTCAATACGATCCCGCAGTTTCACGAGGGTGGAGTTTTAATAATCCCTGGTATTTCACTTTTACCTATACTAACGCCGAGTTTACTTCAGATGCGGCATCTGCAGCTATTGACGAAGAGAATATATTTACCGGCGCGAAGGATGGAAATGAAGTGCCTTATGTCCCCGATGTTCAGTTTGCAATTGGCACTGGATTTGAGTTTGAGAAATTCAGCATTAACTTTGATGGGCAGTACATCTCCGAAACTTTTGGAACGGGGGACAACGCTACCACGGAAGTTAATTTGGGCGGAGCTGCCGATCCTCGCTTTGGATTAGTGGATGATGTATTCTTATTAGACGCCAGTATGGCTTATCAGTTTAATTCGAATGTGAAAGCGTTTACTAACTTTCGAAACATAACTGACGAGACTTATATCGCTAGCCGATTGCCTCATGGTATTCGAGCCGGGGCTCCATTCCAAATGTTCGGCGGAATGGAATTTCATTTCTAAAAATAGAATTATATCTTAGACATAGCTATGGAGATTGCTACCTCCTTTAACTAGCTTAAGATAAAATTGCGGCAACTTTCGCTTTATTGCGAGGGTTGCCGTTTTTTTTTGGGTCGAAAAATTATGTTAAGCTAAAAAAAGAATTAAGAATACTTAATGAAGGTTGGTTTGAACATATCTGAAGAGATAAATAAAGCGGTTCAGTTCCATGGCAAAGGACAGTTAGACGAAGCCGAGGTCTTGTATAAAAATATACTAAGCTTTCAACCGAATCACCCCGACGCTTTGCATTTATTGGGCGTTGTGCATTTTCAAAAAGGCGACCTGGAGTCCTCTCAAGAGTTCATCAATAAAGCCATCGAAGAAAAGCCTTCGAACCCTAACTTCCATAATAACTTGGGGAATACCTTGCGTAGTTCTGGAAAGGTGACTTTGGCAGAGTTAAGTTACCGTAGAGCTTTGGAGTTAGATCCTCAAAATATTGAGGCTCATGCTAATTTAGCGATTGTTTTAAGAGACTTGGGGCAATCGGATGAAGCCATTGTATTTTGCCTAAAAGCGATTGAGCTGAATCCAAAAATTCCTCAGCCGTATAACACTTTGGGAAATTTGTTTTGCGAACAAATGGAATGGGGAAAGGCTCAGGAAGCTTATAAGAAAGCCTTAGAAGTTCAGCCTTTTCCCGAAGCGTTCAATAATTTGGGCAATGTTTTAAAAGAGTTGGGCCAGTTAGACGAGGCGGTCTTTAGTTATCAAAATGCAGTATCTCTTAATCCCAATTATGCGGAAGCGTTTAATAATTTGGGCAATGTTTTAAAACTTTTGAATCAATTGGAGGAAGCAAAAGAAGCGTACGATAAAGCTATAGAAATTTGGCCGGAGTTTTCCGAAGCGCATTTTAACCTGGGGATCCTATTTAAAGAAATTGGTCATTTGGCGGCGGCTGAAAAAGAATATCGTTTAGCCATCGATTTCGACCCTTCTAATTATTCCGCAAAACATATGTTGTCCGCTCTTTCGGGAGAATCCATCGAAGCGGCTTCATTAGAATATGTCGAAGGGTTGTTTGATCGATTTGCTCCAACTTTTGACGAAGAATTAATTAGTAAACTTGGTTATAGTACTCCCAACCTGTTAAAAGAATTAATTACGACAGAAATTCAACGCGATGTTAATTTTCAAAACGTTGTTGATTTAGGATGCGGGACTGGGTTATCAGGGGAAGCGATAAGAAGTCTTTCCGATTGCTTGACTGGAATCGACGCATCGAAAAAAATGTTAAAGGTCGCCGAGGAAAAAAATATTTACGATCAGCTTTGGCAAGGAGAGATTGTCGAAGCGTTATCTATTTCCCAAGAAACATACGATCTTTTTTTTGCGGCTGATGTTTTTGTGTACTTGGGGAATTTGGAACCGATTTTTAATGCTGTTCGGAAACAGGCAAGAGGAGAAGCGTTTTTTGTTTTTTCTACTGAATCCCATTCTGGAGATGAAGACTTTAATTTGAGAATAACCGGTAGGTTTGCTCATTCACGACAGTATATAAAGAAGATTGCTCAACTTACGAGGTTTATAATAGAAGAAGTAAAATCCGCAAATATTCGAAAGGATAAAGGAAAGTGGATTAATGGCGACTTATTTATTTTAAAAACTAAATCGACTTAACCTAAAGCTTTAGGGAGATTATTTTATGAGTCATAGACAATTTTTGACGCTTGCTCTATTAACTAGTTTTTTTGGGTTATTGGGAGGGGGAGTATCAAACTATTTTTTCGGGGAAAAAGCCGAGGCTCAAATGTCCAATACTGTTATTGCGGATCGTTTTATATTGTCTCAACAGGGAAATGGGCAATATGGGGCTGAATTAGGATTTGACGATGAAGGGTTTCCTACCTTTTTTATAAATGATGATAAAGGAAAAAAACGAATCAATATGGGGATGGATAAGGGCGGAATAACTTATTTTTCATTTTTCGATCCTTTTAATAAAAGCGAAAGGATGGCTTTTTATACCGCTTTTGATGGAGCTCCATTTGTTCAGCTAAACGATAAGAATGGTAGTCCGCGAGCTATTTTAGGTATGGGAGAAGAAGAAAACGTGATTTTAGAGTTTTACGACAAAAGCGCTCGACCTGTTTGGCTGGTCCCAAAAATTTTTAAGAAAAAGAAAAAGAAAAAAAAGAAAATTGGTTAATCTGGCGATTTCCTATTTTTTATAAGATCGGAAATTAAAATAAATGCATATAGTATCGCCCAGCCAATAGCGATATGGATGAGGCTCCGTTTGATATCGCCCGATATTATGGCGATCATAAACCAAAATATAGAACCCACTACCCAAAATAATAGAAATATTGTGCGTGCGCCTCTATTTTCTTCCATATATGCCTTTGAAGATTAAGTTATGTATTAGGTATTATTAAGTTTTATGGGCGTGGGTGGTTCGATCTAGGTAAGACCCAGTTTAGAGCGTCTTACTAAATTTTTTGAATTGAAACTAAAGCGTTAATTTCCTCATTATCTATTTTAAATGGCAGCACTAATTTAAATATACCATCATCGTTGGAATTCACCTTATATTCACCTCTCATTAAGGCGGGAAACCCTAAATCTAATTTAAGCAGCCGATCTGGGTCTGAGTTTTCCGGTCGGTTGGGAAATACTAACTCTAAAATGGTCTTAGAGTGCTCCGTTAGAGTAGGTTTAATATTGCCCCCTATTATATTACCTAGCTCTAATACAACTTCTCCGGCGTCGTCTTCATTTCTCTCTCCGAAAATAGTTTCATAAATGTCGCACGCGACAATCTCAGGGAAAAATAAAATAAGCGAAACTTTAATTTTTTCGTTATGGTCGATTAAGTCAATAGAGGCATTCATATCTCCATAAAGACAATCATTTTCAATAGGATCGTCGGCTACCGCCGAAACCATATATTGACCAAAACCTTCAACTACACTTTCTGAAATGGGTCCCGATAATCCTAATAAATCTTTAACTTCGCCGTTACTTGGAAAAAAGCCTTGAATGGCTTGACGGATATCGTCGTTTTTGAAGGGTTTTTTAACGTATAAATCATATGGCGTTCCATCAAGCCATTTTTTGACGTCGTCTTCATCTTCCGCGCTAATGTAGATAAAAGGAATACGTCGGATGGATTCATTGTCGCTATTTCTAATTGTTTGCAGAAGACTGCATCCATCCTTAATGCGAAGATGGACTGACGATGTGATTAAATCAAACTCAACAAGAGTCATCAAAGCGTAAGCTTGATGACCATCTTGGGCAAACTTTATATTGTCTGGGTTAAATCCCATCTTTACTAAGATGTTAAAAATTATTCTATAAATAACGTTTGAATTCTCAGTAATTAGTACTTTTTTATTGGCAAAATTAATTGACATTTCCTTGTGAACCAAAAATTTCAAAATTTAATATGAGGGCATAGAGTATCATTTTTAATCGAGTTTTTAACATTTTTTTTATCCTACCTTTTCGGCAACTAATTGAAAGTTTTGCTTTAATTGCACCCATCCTAGTTAACGCTTTTTTATGGAATCGTCTTTTTATTTGACAAATTTTAGGGTGAAAATAGGATTTTCGCCTTAGAATTTACATTTACTAGCTTTTGAGACGTAATAGTTGCAAAGGTTTGACTAAACTGTAACAAATCGAAGACGATAACTAACTTAAATGGATTAGAATGTTTTTACATTTGTTGTTTCTTAAATTGGCATTTTAATAAAAAACCGATTGCTTATTTACGATGTGTCGTATCAATTAGCCTTCGGTTTTTTGCCAAACTTTTAGGTTAAATCTGGGAATCCAATGGCAAACTCTAATTATTTAATGACCTCAAAAAATAGCGTTTTATTTTTTATAGATGTTTTTTTCGGTTTTGCCTCTCTATTTTTAGCTTTTTTGTTGAAATACGATTGGGTAATCCCTCCAGAAGAACTCAATTTTTACTTTCGCATTCTTCCTTTTGTATTTGCTTTTAGAGCTTTTGCCTTTTTATTTTTTAGGTTTAAATCTCAAATTTGCGAAGACGCATGTTTGGAAGATATTGGTCAAAAAATAAATTCAATTGTTGTCGGTTCCGTTTTAATTTTGTTTTATGCCTTCGGTAGTATTGGAACTGGCGGAAATATTCAAGTTCCTTTCGCAATTTTAATTATCGATGCAGTAATTTTACTTGGGTTGCAAGTGGGTTTCCAATTAGCTTGGAAAGAATGGAGAAATTATTTAAAGAAACGACAACACAAGTTTAATAACAAAGTAAATAGAGCCCTAGTTTGGGGAGCTGGAAATAAAGGAGCTTTATTGTTAGAACGACTTCGACAACAGCATTCGAATTGTTTGGTCGTTGGGTTAATTGACGACGATGAGCTTAAAATTGGCAATAAGTTGGGTGGGATAAATGTTTTAGGCAGTCGTAATAATATTCCTCATTTAGTGAAAAAGCACCAAGTCGATGAAATTTTGATCGCTTTCGAAAATATAACGACTGAGAATTTAAATGAGATTTTTCAAATATGCCAAGATAATAACGTGAATTTTAAAATCATTCCTTCCTATGTAGATAGAGCCGACGATATAGTCCAAATTACAAAGAATCGAGATATTGAAATAAAAGATCTGCTTGGAAGAGAGCCTGTTCGATTAGATGAAGGCTCAATTCGGAATTCGATCCAAGGGCGAGTGGTTATGGTTACTGGCGCAGGTGGCTCGATTGGAACAGAATTGTGCGAACAATTATTAAAATTTGAGCCCGCTTCTTTGGTTTTGGTTGAACGTGGAGAGAATTATCTTCACGAATTAAAAGTTACGCTGGATGGCTATGATACTTCCGTTCAAAAGCATTTTATTTTTTGTTCGGTTACTAACAAGGAAAAGATGGAAAATGTTTTTGAACGTTTCCGTCCCGACGTTGTTTTCCACGCTGCAGCTAATAAGCATGTTCCAATAATGGAATTGAACGTAGACGATGCAATTAATAATAATGTTTATGGAACAAAAGTAGTTGCCGATCTTTCAGACAAATACAAAGTTAGCGATTTTGTGCTCATATCCACTGATAAAGTTGTGAAACCCTCAAGTATTATGGGTATGACCAAAAGAATAGCGGAACAGTATATTCAGTTTTGCGCAGAAACCAGCAACACTCGCTTTTTATCTGTTAGATTTGGAAACGTTTTGGGAAGTAAGGGAAGTGTTGTCCCTTTATTTAAGCAACAGATAGCTCGTGGCGGTCCTATTACCATTACTCATCCAGATATGGAACGTTTTCTTATGTTAATTCCTGAAGCCGTTGGATTGATTTTGCAAGCGGCTGCTATGAGAGAAGTTAGTGGTAGAGTTTTTGTATTAGAAATGGGCAATCCCGTAAAAATTGTTGATTTAGCAAAAAAGATGATTCGAATTTCTGGATATAATCAAAATGATATTGAAATAAAATACGTTGGTATCCGCCCCGGAGAAAAGCTCACTGAGGAGCTTGTTCTAGACGAAGAAGAAATAACCCCTACATTTCACAATAAGATCAAAATGTTGAAATCTTCCAAACCTCATAATCCGCATTATGACGAATGGGTAGATTCATTATGTCGGCAGGCGTCAGGTTCAGATAAAGAAAATTTAAAAAGCATAATTTCTGAAATGATTCCAGATTTACCTTCCCCTATTTCCACCGTAAATAATTAATATAGAGTTAGAAAAACTAATTTTTAACTGTAAATCTAATCTATATCAGATAAGTTTTAAGGTTTTTTTAATTATTTCTATTGATCCTTAAAAGCAGGTAATGATAATTTATACTGATAACTTATAGTGGTATTGTTAGTCGATCTTCTTTTTAAAACACTTCTGTTAAACAAGAGGAATGATGAGTCAATTAGATCCAGAATTAATAAAAGATTATTGTGAAGAAGCATTGGAAATAGCCGATCAATATGGCGCAGAAGAAGGTTTATCCTTTTTAATAGGGAAAAAACTTTTTGAAGTTTTGCAAGATTTAAAAGAAGTTGAAAATAAATCCAAGCTTTTATTTCCAATTGATCCAACTTCTGACCTCGGTTTAGGTTTTGAAAAGCGTAACCGTCGAAACTTTGAATTGACTAAACTGCAAAGTCAAAATTTTGGGGAGTTCTCAGAAAAAATTGAAAGCTTAAAGAGAATAAGCAAGTTATTTGTATACGAGGTTAAAGAAACTTTCGACGCTAACGATATCGAGGAATATTTAGCTTCTTATCCTATATTAGGCGGAGAGGAGGCATCGACGCTTGTTGTCAACGCCGATGAAGATTCAAACTTCATGTCAATCAACGCGACTTTAAACGAAATTAGAGATATTTTTTATATTGAAGAAATGAAGAAAATGTTTTTAGGGTTTGAAAAAGATAAAGCGTTATGACCAAACCTGTAAAACAGAAAGCCCGGCTAATACTGGGCTTTTTTATTTTATGTCTCGCTACATTCTCTATCCTATACACGGGGCCGGAATTTGGTTTTGTGTGGCAGGTTGTTTTTTCTTCTTTTTTGTTATTTATTTTATTTTGGCTGGTTACTTGAGTTTTAAAAAAATGAAATAATTATGGCTATTATTGACATTCCCAACGCTGCAATTGCAAAAATTTTGACTTGAGTTGTTTGTTTGGAAGCTTCCGCTAATTTTTCTTGAGTAAAGCTTTTCATTTCCTCTTGAATCTCTTTTGTTGCATTTGTTTTAATTAAGGTTGTTTTTTCTTCTATTATATCTTCCAAGCCCTCTAAGGTTTTTTTAGTGAGCGGATCGAATTTTTTTTCGATTTCTTCTTGCACGATAAGTTTACTTTCCTTTTGCCAATTATTCATTTTGTTGTCAATTTGTTCTAATTTTTTCTGAATAAATTTCTCAACCTTTGGTTCAAGGTTTTCTTGTATCAATTCTAGACTATCTTTAGCGTTTGCTACAGCCAAATGCAGATTTTCTTCAATTTCTTCTTCAAGCGATTCTTTTTTATTTTCGATATAGTCTCTTAATTTTTTGATTTCATCATTTACTTGATTTTCTGATTCGTCCGGTAGTTCCATCTCAATTTTCCAAAATATTAAAAATGTGGTTATGTTTTCTAATAAAGCTTGATCTAAATAAGTCGGCTTTTTACAAATTTTAATTAGCGATTATCAAAAAGAATATTAATTCATAATTTTTCAATAGGATGTAGGGAGAGATTTGTTTGCGGTGAACTTGACTAACCTAAACCAGTCAGGTAACTTAAGAGTTATGAAATTAACCTTTCCCGAGTATGTCCAGTTATTTAAAAAGTATATTATTGTTGAAAAAAATGTATCGAACCATACTATTACAAACTATTTGGGCGATCTCAATCAATTTTATTTATTTTTAAAAGAGTCAGGTCATGTCTCATTAGAAGAGGAAACGGAAGTTTCCAAGATAGACCGAATTTCAGTGCGGTCGTTTATGGGATATTTATCCAAGAAGTCTTATTCTGGAGCTTCTATGGGTAGAAAGCTCGCTTCTTTAAGTTCTTTCTTTAAATTCCTTTGTCGCGAAGGGTACCTTGAAGGTAACCCGGCAAAATCGGTCCCTATCCCTAAAAAGAGCGCAAAACTTCCTAGTTTTTTGACCACCGATGAAATGTTTTCAATAATGGAATTGCCGGAAAAAAATACCTTTATTGGGACTAGAGATAAAGCTATACTGGAGCTTTTTTACAGCTCTGGCATTCGTGTAGGTGAACTTGTCACAATATCATTAGAGCATATTGATGCGATTCAGAGAAACGTTCGTATTTTGGGAAAAGGGAAAAAGGAACGATTTGTTCCATTTGGAAATAAAGCCGCAGACGCTATTAAATCCTACTTACCTTTTAGGACGCAGAGAATCGAAAAACGGAAACTGGACCCTATCCCTGATGGATTGTTTTTGAATTTTCGAGGTTTAGGAATTTCAAGTCGCGGAGTTAGAAAAGCTTTAGCTCGATATTTGAATCCCGCTTTAATTTCAAGTCGGGTGTCTCCACATACCTTTCGTCATACTTTTGCTACTCATATGTTAGAGGGGGGCGCTGATTTAAGATCTATTCAAGAACTTCTGGGGCACGCTCATTTATCGACTACGCAAAAATACACTCATTTAACCGTTGATCAATTGATGAAGACTTACGACCAAGCCCACCCAAGAGCTCAAAAATTCAACGCCGAGACTACCGCACGCAAAGATTAGTACTTTTGCGGGCGCTGATAAATTGATGGCCGATATTAATAATTTATAATTGCCAAATTGGAATAAATTATATGATGCGTGGAACTACTATATTATCCGTAAGACACAAAGGTAAGGTTGCCATGGCAGGAGATGGCCAGGTTACTTTGGGGCATACGGTTGTTAAAAGCACTGCTCGTAAGCTTCGGCGAATGCATAATGACAAGATTGTGGGAGGGTTTGCAGGGTCTACTGCAGACGCTTTTTCTTTATTTTCAAAGTTTGAAGAAAAGCTTGAAAAGTTTCAGGGGAATTTAACTCGGTCAGCTGTTGAATTGGCTAAAGATTGGCGTACTGACAAAATGTTGCGTCGTTTAGAGGCTATGCTAGTTGTTATGGATAAAGATCAATCTTTACTTTTATCTGGAACTGGCGACGTTATTGAACCTGACGATGGCATTATAGGTATTGGTTCAGGCGGTATGTATGCTTATTCTGCCGCAAAAGCGATGACCTTGCATTCGGAAAAAGACGCTAGAGAAATTGTTGAAGAGTCGATGAAAATCGCTTGCTCAGTCTGTATTTATACTAATTCGAACCTCATTATTGAGGAGCTATAAAACTTATGGAAAATTCGCTTGCCGCCTTTTTGTCAGAGGATATTGATCAAAACTCTCCAGGATCTATGACTCCTAAGGAGATTGTGGCGGAGCTAAATAAATATATAGTGGGACAAAATAAGGCTAAAAGGGCTGTAGCCATTGCGTTACGTAACCGTTGGAGACGGCGCCAGCTACCTGAAAACTTAAGAGACGAAGTTGCGCCAAAAAATATTTTAATGATTGGTCCTACGGGTGTCGGTAAAACCGAAATAGCGCGTCGATTGGCTAAATTAACTAATTCTCCTTTTATTAAAGTGGAAGCTTCGAAATATACTGAAGTGGGATATGTTGGGCGAGATGTAGAATCTATGATTCGCGATCTTGTAGAACTGTCTAAAAATATGGTTCGTGCAGAAAAAGAAGCTGAAGTTCAAGAAAAAGCGAGGATGTTTGCCGAAGAACGACTTTTGGATATTTTATTGCCTCCTCATCCATCCATGGCTGCGGGGGATAATTCTGATAGCGAAGAGGAAATGGGAACGGTTGAACTCGACTCCTTGGGTAAAAAACAGTTTGAGCAAACCCGTGAAAAATTTCGAAATTATCTTAAAGAAGGAAAGTTTAATGAAAGGGTTGTTGAAATAGAAGTTCAAGAAAAGCCTGGTTCAATGATTGAGATCATTGGCGGCCCGGGTATGGACGATATGGATAACAACTTAAAAGATATGTTAGGAACCTTCATGCCGTCAAAGAGCAAAAGTCGGAAATTAAAAGTTCCCGAAGCTCTTAAAGTTTTGACACAGGAGGAAGCTCAAAAACTTATCGATCAGGACCAACTCATTCAAGAAACTATTCAAAAGGTTGAGCAGCAAGGGATTATTTTTATTGATGAAATTGATAAGATAATTGGTAGACAGGGAATGCAGGGTCCCGATGTTTCGCGCGAAGGAGTTCAAAGAGACCTATTGCCAATTGTAGAGGGATCTGCAATTAATACGAAACATGGGATTGTAAAAACAGATCATATCCTTTTTGTTTGCGCAGGCGCTTTTCATTCGGCCAAACCAGCCGACCTCATTCCAGAGTTTCAAGGACGTTTTCCCATTCGGGTTGAATTGGATTCTCTTACAACAGAGGATTTTATACAAATATTGACGGAGCCCAATAACGCTTTAATCAAGCAATATGTAGCGCTCATGAAAACGGAAGGAATTGAACTTGATTTTAAAGAAAATTCGATCCGAGAGATTGCCGAAATGTCGGCCGCCGTTAACGAAAAAACCGAGAATATTGGCGCTAGAAGGCTTCAGACAATTATGGAAAAATTGTTAGAAGATATTTCTTTTGACGCTCCAGATTTAGCCGTAAAACAAATCCCAATTGATTCTGAATATGTCAGGTCAAGATTAAAAGATATTATTCAAGACGAAGATTTAAGTCGTTATATTTTATAGCAAAACTCCCTATGGAAAAGCTGATAGAAAAAGCCGAAGTTCTCTTAGAATCTCTCCCCTACATTAAAAAGTTTTTCGGTAAAAATATTGTGATTAAGTATGGCGGAAACGCCATGGTTTCCGAAGAACTAAAAGAAAGTTTTGCTCTTGATATTGTCATGATGAAATATGTTGGGATCGATCCAGTTGTCGTTCATGGCGGGGGACCCCAAATTGGTAAAACTTTAGAAGCGTTGGGCATTGAGTCCACCTTTGTGGATGGACAACGCGTTACCAGTCAAAACATGATAGATGTCGTGGAGATGGTCCTAGGTGGAAAAATAAATAAAGAAATTGTTTCTTTGATTAACCGTCATGGAGGGAAAGCCGTTGGAGTTACGGGTAAAGATGGCGGACTCATTCATGCCAAACGATACCAAAAGATGAAAAAGTGCCCAGAGACGAATCGTCCTGAGATTATAGATCTGGGTCTTGTGGGAGAAATTACTCGAGTTGATCCGCAGATATTGCGAACGTTAGATCGCGACGAATTTATCCCAGTAATTGCGCCTATAGGGCGAGGTGAAGATGGCGAAACGTTAAACATAAACGCAGATTTTGTTGCGGGGAAAATTGCCTCGGCTCTTAAAGCCGAAAAATTGGTTCTAATGACTGATGTGGAGGGAGTTAAAGATCAATACGAGAAGCTAATACCCGAAATGGATATAAAAAAAACAAAAAAATTAATTGATGAGGGGATTATTTCTGGAGGAATGACTCCTAAGGTTAAGTGTTGTCTTGATGCGTTAGCCGAAGGAACTCATAAGACTCACATCATCGACGGTAGAATTAAGCATGCCGTCCTTTTAGAAATGTTTACAGAAGAAGGCATTGGCACCCAAATCATTAAGGACACTGGTTATCAATTTTAACGTTGTCGCGGAGAAAACTAGGATTGCAAATTGTTGAAAACACTGCCGACAACCCTTTATAATTTGTAGGAAATTACATTTTTTTTCTATTCTAGTCAGATGACTCAACTGTTAAATGACAGAAGTAAAAGCATACTTAAAGAAATAATCCGCGCTTATATTGCTAATGGCGAGCCGATTGGTTCTCGATGTGTCGCTAAAAAGTTACATGATAAGATAAGCGCCGCTACAATTCGCAATATTATGGCAGACTTAGCTGAAATGGGGTATTTAGAGCAACCTCACACTTCTGCTGGCCGTATTCCGACCGATAAGGGGTATCGTTTTTTCGTCGATCAAATTATAGAACCCTCCTTTAATTTTGATAAAAAAGAAATCCTAGAAAGTTGCAATATTCAAAAGTCATCCTATGAAGATGTTTTATCAAGCGCTTGCGGTACGCTTTCGTCTTTATCCAATCAAACTGGATTGGTGATGTTACCAAGTTTTTCACAAATGTTATTTCAACGCATTGAGTTTATTAAAGTAGGCCCAAGAGAGGCTTTAGCGGCTTTTGTTTCCGATATGGGGATTTTGCAAAACAGACTTGTTCCAATTGAAGAAGAAATGACTGCGGATAGATTAGCTTCAATTTCGCGATTTTTGAATAAGGAGTTTAGCGGGAAATCTATTAAAACCATTCGTCAGAACTTAGTTCAACGAATTAAAAATGAGAGAGAGCATTGCGACCAATTAATGAGGAGGTCTGTTGAACTTTTGTTAACAAGTTTTCTCGAAGAGCAAGACGCAACTCTGCTTGTAGATGGAGCTCTTAATTTTCTAGATTGCCCAGAATTAGCCGCAGATTTAAACCGGATTAAAAAGGTTATCAAAACTGTCGAGGAAAAAACCAAATTGATTAAACTTCTTGATTCGTGTTTAGAACGCGATGGTATGACAGTGATAATTGGAAACGAGAACGACGAAGAAGAGCTTGGAGAGTGTAGTCTTATCGCTCAAAACTATAGAATGGGAGAATCTAACGTTGGCGCTATGGCAATATTAGGACATAAACGAATGGATTATCAAAAAGTAATCGCTCTTGTTAATAATACGGCGCAAACCGTTTCAAAATTATTATCCGAGAAAAAACGAAAGGAGTTTGAGTAAGTCGATATGAGTCAAGAAAAACCCGAGCCTTTGGATGGAGAAGATAAAGTAAAGTTTTCAGATGCCGCTACAAAGGCTTCAAATGAGGTAGATGAGGAAGTTGTTGAGGAAGATGAAGTTGAGGTAATTGAACCAGAGGTTTTAGACGCCGATGAAGAAATTGATATGGAAGAATCTTCGGAAGAAAAAGTTGATAAAGACCCTAGAACGGAACTTCTTAAGAAACTTAACAATGATTTGAAAAAGAAAGATGAAGAAGTTGCTAATGTGCGTCTGGAGTTTGCAAAAATACAAGCCGAAACTGAAAACTATAAGAAAAGAATGCTTAAAGAAAAGAATGAATTTGCCCAATTTGCCAACGAAAAATTACTTAAAGAGTTGATCCCAATTTACGAAAACTTGGACCGAGCGTTAAATGCTAACGAGACGACTGCGGAGAATTTAAAAGCAGGCGTTGATATGATTTTTAAGTCGTTCACTTCATTTTTGGAAAAAGAAAAAATCAAACCTATTCCATCTGTAGGCGAAAAATTTGATCCAAAAATTCATGAGGCGTTAAGTCAAATTGAATCCGCTGACAAAGAAGAAAATACAATCCTCCAAGAGTTTTCTAAAGGTTTTTTTCTAAACGATAGGGTTCTTATGCCCGCAAAAGTTGTGATTAGTAAAAAACCTGCGGATTCTAAGGAAGAAGAAACCTCGTCTGAATAAACGGAAGTAGATTTTTTTGAATTTTTTTAAAAATCGCTTTTTAAGATATTTTGGCCATACGCATTTAAATAAACCCAATCTAAAAAAATGCCCGAATTGCCGGAAGTAGAAACTCTACGGCGAGCTTTAGTTCCTCTTGTCGAAGGTAAGGTACTAAAAAAGATTCGGTTTTTCCGGAAAGATCTTCGATTCCCTATTCCTGTTGAAGTTTTAGAAAAAAAAATTATCGATCAAACAATAAACGCGATCCATCGTAAAGGAAAGTATTTGTTGTTCGAGACATCTTCTGGAACGATGATTTTGCATTTAGGTATGAGTGGAAGAGTTGTTCAGTGTGTGTCTGAGGAACCTGAACAAAAACACACCCACGTTATCTTTGGGATTGAAGAGAATATTTGGTTGCACTTTGTCGACCCTCGCAGGTTTGGTTGTTTAGTGTGGCAAAATAATGAGGAAGAACATAAGCTATTGCGTTTTCAAGGACCCGATCCTTATTCTTCAGAAGCAAATGCAAAGGCAATGAAACAAGCCGCAAAGGGATGTAAGGGGCCTATAAAAACTTTTTTAATGAACGGACGGCGAATTGCCGGTATAGGGAATATTTACGCCTGTGAATCGTTATTTAAGGCTCGAATACACCCAAATCGACCTGCCAGTCGATTATCTCTTAAAAGTTGGGATAGACTTTTATCTGAGGTACGCGCAACTTTAGATTGTAGTATCGCCGCTGGGGGTACAACGTTGAAAGACTTTTTTGATCCATCTGGATCAGTTGGGTATTACGTTTTACAGCTGTCGGTATATGGTAAGGAATGCGAACCGTGTTCGGAATGTGGGTCTCTTGTAAAAAGAATAATTCATTCTGGTCGTTCAACGTTTTTTTGTAAACAATGTCAGAAGATATAGAGCAAAGTGAACGTCATAATTATTTGGGCTTAAAACGCTATGAATTTAAAAGTTGGCATAGTTACTTTAAACGCAAAATTTATTCATACTTCCCTCAGTCTTCGTTATTTGCGAAATGCAGCTCGGAATGCTGGGTTTAAAGATGTATGGATAGCAGAATATGAGATTGATAAGCCTGTATGGAAAATTGCGGCCGATATCCAAATCAAACAACCGGATGTAATTGGCGTTAGCGTTTATATTTGGAACCGAATTCAAAGCTTTCAATTAATAGAAATATTAAAAAAACAAAATCCAAATTTGACCGTAGTGGTTGGGGGGCCTGAGGTTTCTTTTGAAGACAAAATAACCGACGATTATTTTGTCATTGGAGGAGAAGGAGAAAGTAAATGGGTCGACGCTTTAGAATTTATTGAAAAAGGAGAGACGCCAGACGCTAAAACGTTAAATAGATGGAAAACTTACGGTAATGACTTGCCTGAACTGGCGCCTCCATATATTTCCGAAGATAAAGATCTACTAAAAAACCGAATTGCGTATATTGAAGCCTCTAGAGGTTGCCCGTATCTGTGCTCGTTTTGCCTATCGGCTTTGGATGAAAAGGTTCGCTACTTTGACGATACTTTAATAAAGGAGCAAATTGGATTTTTAGTTAGTAATGGAATTAAAACTATAAAGTTCATAGACAGAACTTTTAACTTAAAACCTAAACGGGTTATGGAATTGATATCCTGGTTGATTCAATTCAAAGGAACGTCATTTCATTTTGAAGTTGTAGGAGATATTTTAACCGAGGAAATTTTGAAATTTTTAGAAACAGTTCCTAATGGAATGTTTCAATTTGAAATTGGGATTCAAACTGCAGATGAAAGAGTTCAAAAAGCGGTACATCGTAAACAACGTAACGAAAAATTATTTGAAAATATTCGCCGAATACTAACGATCGGGAAAATTCATTTACACTGCGATTTAATATTTGGATTGCCCGGCGAAACGTTGAAAATGATTTTAAGCTCCTTTGATTCGGTATTTAAGTTAAACGCGCATGAGTTACAACTCGGATTTTTAAAGTTTTTACCTGGATCTCCTATTCGTGAGTTGATTGATACACATGAATATGAGTTTCAATCTTTTCCGCCTTACGAGACGATTTCACATAAAGATCTCTCAGCGAGCGAAATTATTTTTTTAAAAAAATTTGCGGATGTGTTTGAACTTTTTAACAATTCGAAGCGCTTCCGATTTTCAATTTCCCGTTTGTTAAAGACTGAGGAGCCTTCGACTTTATTTCGTAGTTTATTAAGCTACATGGAAGAGCGCGATCTAATAAATCGCAATCACTCTCTTGATAACCAGTACAAAATATTTTCTGAAGCTTTTTTCTTAAATGATAATCCTATCGCTTTGGATTTGTTGCGATTAGATTTTGCTTATAGTCAAAGAGCGTTTCGGTTTCCGGAGTTTTTACGTAGGACCGACGGTTTGGATAAAAAATATAAAGTTTGGAGTGGAGATAAAAAAAGTCCTTTGTTTCCTTTTTCTCATAGCATTGATTTAAAAGCTGATTTTGCGGTCTTGAAACCTTCAGACGAAACGTTGTACTATGCTTTTCTTCACCCGGAAGATAAAAATAGATATATTTCCGATCCGGCTTTGATCCAAGAAATTTCATAAACTATAAGCAGTCATTTTTTTGGCTTTAAGATTTAAATAAGCAAGGAGTCTTATTACTATGTCAGAACCTAAAAAGGGTTTAAACCATCGTAGTCAAGTAGTAACACAAGGAGCAAAACGTTCGCCAAATCGCGCTATGTTGCGAGCTGTTGGTTTTACGACTGAAGATTTTAATAAACCGATTATTGGGGTGGCTAACGGTCAAAGCAATATTACTCCTTGTAATGCGGGTTTAGGGCGGTTAGCCGACGCGGCTAGCGCGGCCATCCGCGAGAGTGGAGGTATGCCGCAAACTTTTGGAACTATAACCATTAGCGATGGTATTTCCATGGGAACCGAAGGAATGAAATGTTCTTTGGTGAGTCGAGAAGTTATTGCCGATTCTATTGAAACTGTGTGTCGCGGGCAAAATCTAGATGCGGTTGTCTGTGTTGGCGGATGCGATAAGAATATGCCTGGCGCGATGATGGCTATGGCAAGACTAGATATTCCTGGTATTTTTGTTTATGGGGGCACCATTAAACCTGGTCATTTAGGTGAAAGAGATTTAACCGTTGTCAGCGCTTTTGAAGCGGTGGGACAATATAGCTCTAACAAGATTGATAAAGACGAGTTATTAGCTGTTGAAGAAAATGCTTGCCCCGGTTTTGGCTCTTGCGGAGGAATGTATACGGCTAACACAATGTCGTCGGCTTTTGAAGCTTTAGGTATGAGCTTGCCTTTTAGCTCGACTATGGCGAACGAAGATAAAGAAAAAGAACTTAGCGCAGGTCAAAGCGCGTCGGCTCTTATAAGATTGCTGGAGAAAAATATTTTACCCAAAGATATTATGACTCGAAAAGCTTTTGAAAATGCTATCACAGTAATTATGGCAGTTGGCGGTTCCACTAATGCTGTACTTCATTTTTTAGCCATCGCGCATTGCCTAGATGTCGATTTAACAATAGACGATTTTGAGACCATCCGAAAGCGGTCTCCACATTTCTGCGATATGCGACCTTCGGGTCGATATGTTGCAACTGATTTACATAGAGCCGGCGGGATTCCACAAGTTATGAAGCAACTTTTAGAAAAAGGATTGCTCCATGGAGATTGTATGACGGTTACTGGAAAAACCGTTGCAGAAAATTTAGCGGATATTCCATCTCAACCTACAGGCGATCAAGATGTTATTTTGCCAATTGATAAACCATTATCTCATGAAGGTCATTTAGTAATATTAAAAGGTAACTTATCTCCCGAAGGGTGTGTAGCAAAGGTTTCTGGAGTGGCAGTTAAGAAACTGGAAGGACCGGCTAGGGTTTTTGATTCTGAAGAGGAATGCTTGGATGCGATTCTTACTGACAAAATTCAAGAAGGCGACATTATAGTAATTCGATACGAAGGTCCAAAAGGCGGACCTGGAATGCGAGAGATGTTAGCGCCAACTTCTGCCATTTCCGGTAAGGGAATGGGAGAGAAGGTTGGCTTAATTACCGACGGAAGATTTTCTGGGGGCACTCACGGTTTGGTTGTGGGGCATGTCGCTCCCGAGGCGCAAGTAGGAGGGCTGATTGGTTTACTAAATGAAGGAGATCGCGTAACCATCGATATAGAAAACCGAAAACTATCGGCTAATTTAAAAGAAGACGAAATTACGAAAAGAAAAGCAGAATGGAAAGCTCCAAAGATTAAGTATGAACGCGGCGTTTTAGCCAAGTATGCTAAGTTGGTATCGACCGCATCTAAAGGAGCTGTTACAGATTGATTAAAAGTTTTTTAAACGAACTTTAAGTAAACCCATTGAGAAAGTCCTTTTTGGCCATTGCGCTCTCGATTTGCTCCATTCCATATCGCGACTGCCATTAAATAGTTTTTCGTTATTTGGGCGTCATTATTGTCGCTTGTTTTTAATTTTCGACGAAACAGAACCCGCCATTTATCATTAGCCCAAACTCCCTTGCCTTTAATATCTTGATGGTCTTGATAAGTGAGGGTGCTAAAGCCTTCGGCATTTAAGTCTTCTATTGGAGATTTTGTTTGGTCTTGGTCTAATTTTTGATTTACTTGATTGGGTCTGGATAATGGACCAGGACCAGAAAACAAGTTTTTCTTTTCCGGTTTTTCTAAAATTTCCTTCCATTGCCATATGTTCATTGAATAGCCTTCAGCTCCCATAGTTATAGGCGGAGCTTCTTTGTCTAGTCTTACCGGAAACATAACGGCGGCTTGATCTGTATACATATCTGAATGCGATACTTTTTTCGAATGTGAGGAGTCGTCCCATTCAAGCAAAATGGCGATTTCGTCTCCATTTGTCGCCGCTTGTATTCGGACTTCTTTTGTGGCTGGATTTGGCCATTGTGGATTCGTAATTAATTGTGGTCCCAATGTGGCTTTTGCCGGTTTAGCTACTTTTCCAGAACTCCAAATTGGATCGTTAGGAGAATCTGGTAACTTATCGCTTATTTTTTTAATTTCGATTATGGGACCGCATTCTTCATCAGATTGGCATTTATTAATATCAAAATCCCCACAGCCAATTATAAAAATCGTGGACATGATAATTATGAGCGAGCGAAAAAAAATGATTTTTAGATTCATTGGTTTAAATGTAGGTTCTAAAAAAAAGAACGACCTCTGAAGGAGGTCGTTCTTTTTTAGTTTTAAGGCTAGTAGCGGTTCGCTAAATCTTCTAATTCCATTTTTAGATCGTCTGTTATTGGGCCAACCATGATTAAATTTAGCCGTTCGCGAACAAAAATTCTTTTGGCAGTTTCGTGAATTTCGCTAGGAGTGATAGATTGAATTATTTGTTTTTCTTCTTCGTCCGATATTTCTTCCGAAAAAAGTTGAACAAATCCGTATCTTAAAATTTGTTTATAAGGATCGTCTAAGTCAAAATCCAGATCGTATAAATAGCGAGTTTTGACATGGTCTACTTCTTCTTCGGTAGGGCCATGTTCTACAAAAATTTTTATTTCTTCTAAAATAGCCTTAGCGATTTGAGGGATTTTTTCTTTGCTTACGGTTACGTCAAAATCAAAAGTTCCAACATCGGATAAACTAGTCGCTCTGCAGTCGATGGAATACGCTAATCCTAGCTTTTCCCTAAGTCCCCTTTGTAAGCGGGAAGCGACACCGTCGTCTAAAATTCGATTGATTAAGTAAACCTTGTAATAATCTGGATGATTGTATGAAACTGAACGAAAGCAAATTTGAAGTTGGATTTGACTATCTGAATCGTGTTGGTAGGCAAAGGCAGGTACATTTTGGTTTTCCACGACGCTGTTTGTAAAGTGATCGCGGTTAATTGGTCGCCCGACTCTCTGAATTTTATTGAAGTTCTCCTCTGCCAATTCTAGAAAAGATGAGTGGGACAGAGAACCCGCTCCCACTAAGATCATATTTTCCGGTATATAGAAAGTTTCATAATATTCACGTAAGTCTTTTTCATTAATTGATTTTATAGTGTTTTCAACTCCAATAGTTGGCATTTCTAATGGAGTGTCTTTGTATAATAACTTGCAAGCATGATTGTTGATATCAATATTGTCGCCGTTTTCGTTAATTTCTTCTAAGTACTCTTCTAAAATTATCTGTCGCTCTAATTCGAGATCTTTAAAGTTTGGGGATGAAAAGAAATCTGCGAAGAGTTCCATTCCTTTTGGCAATTGCGAAACATGAGGACTAAAACCATAAAAAGTGTATTCGCTTAATGTTGAGGCTCTAAGGTCTCTACCAATTTTCTCGAATTCTTTGTTCAGAGAAATTGAATCAGGGTAAACTTTATTGCCTCTAAACATCATATGTTCTAAGAAGTGGGATATCCCGTTGTTTTTTTCGTTTTCAAAGCGGAGTCCCGCACGGACAAACATTGCCACTTCTAGGGTATGAATATGTGGCATTTCAATTGTGATAACGGTTAAACCATTCGGCAAAACTGCTGTGTGATTTTTTATTTCTGTTTCCGTTAGATGCATATAAATTAAAATAGCTGGGACGTATAGGGAGAATTATTCAAAAGTTATTGAGAGGATTAAACAAGTAACCTCTTAATGAATTGTTAGTGAAAATATTTGGCTTAAATTGAAGTAAGGCATTGCTAAATTAAAAACCATTGTTAAGAGAAGCGGTCTTTATGTTTCGTAAAATTTAAAAACGATTATAGAAGATTGTAAAATGAATTTACACGAAACGAAAGCTAATTCCTTGCGCCATCTTATTTTAATATTTTAGATGAATTTGAAAAGGCAAGTTTTTCTTCGATTCAAGTTCATTTTAAAAAATGCTGTAAATTTTTATTCGCGGTTCCATGCGCCGTAAGTGATTGTTTCGTTGGTGGAGTTCTAACCGATATTCAAAAAAATAAAACCGGTAAAAAAGCGCTTATGTATTTAAGATCCTTATTCAAACCTAACAGAATGCTCGCCAAGTATTTTTTCTATTTCATTTACCATTTCTTCCGAAGGAGTTACAGTTAGCTCTGAACCGGCGCTCAGTAATTTTGTAGAATTATTTGGAAATGTAAAATGTAATTGAACATCGCTTTTTCCTGGGTGTTCAAGCAGTATTTTTTTTATTTCGAGTAATGTTTGTTTTTCGAGTCCTGCGGCTCGCAAAGATATTCTTAGTTTACCTCTCCAATAATTTTTAGCTTCGGCAAGGGGGTAGATAGCGGATGCTATAATTTTAGTGAATCTTTCATCCCCTTCCAATTTGCCTGTAACTAGTACAGGTTCCTCGGAAGCGAGTAAGTTTTCTGCTGCCGCAAAAGTTTCTGGCCAAAGAGTAATCTCACTGGTTCCTTCAAGATCTTCCAGAGTGACGAAAGCCATTTTCTCGCCCTTTTTAGTAACTTTAGGAACGATTTTAGATGGTATCCCGCCAATACTGATCGTCTGGCCTGATTGACATTCCGATAAGTTGGCCGATCCAACATCTGTGAACCATGAAAGTTCGCGTTTGTATTTGGTTAAAGGGTGTCCTGTAATAAAGAAACCGAGCGTTTCTTTTTCAAATTTTAATCGTTGATGATCGTCCCAATCGGAAGTTTTATCCGAACTGGAACCAAAGTCGGGAGTTGAGTCTTCGTTTGTTTCTAACATGTCAAACATACTAGATTGGCCTAAAGCTCGATCTTTTTGATTGGCTTGGGCCAATTCCATCGTTGTTTGAAGATTATCAAACATATGAGCGCGAGTTGACTCTAGAGAATCAAGCGCGCCACTTTTAATAAGACTTTCCATAACTCGGCGGTTGGCGACTCTAAGGTCTGTTTCTTCACAAAATTTTGCAAAATTTTTGAATGTGCCAGTTTTTTCTCTTGTTTCAATAATAGAATCGATAGCGGCAGAGCCGACATTTTTTATAGCGCCAAGCCCAAAAAGTAACTTCCCATCGGTTACGGTAAAATCCCAATAACTTTTATTAACATCAGGAGGCAATATGGATATTTCCATTTCTCTGCAGTCGTTGATATAACGAGTCACCTTATCCGTGTTATCCATATCCGCAGTAATAAGCGCTCCAAAAAATTCAAGAGGATAATGAGCTTTAAGATATGCGGTTTGAAAAGAAACCATCGCGTACGCGGCGCTATGAGACTTATTAAAACCGTATCCGGCAAATTTTTCCATTAGATCAAATATTATTTGAGCTTTTTTTTCTGGAATATTATTTTCTTTGCAACCTTTATTAAATTTTTCGCGCTGTTTGGCCATTTCTTCGGGTTTTTTCTTTCCCATTGCGCGTCTTAATAAGTCTGCGTCCCCTAAAGTAAATTTTGCAAGCATGCTGGCGATTTTCATAACTTGCTCTTGATAAAGAATAACGCCATGAGTTTCTGAGAGAATTTCTTGTAATTGCGGCAATTCATATTTTACTTTTTGAGTGCCGTGTTTACACTTTACATAGTCGTCTACCATTCCACTTTCCAAAGGTCCTGGGCGGTATAACGCCAGTAATGCAACTATATCCTCGAACCGGTCGGGTTTCATTTTTTTGAGTAAATCTCTCATGCCAGAGCTTTCTAATTGAAATATACCTATGGACCGAGCATCGGAGAGAAGTTGATATGTTTTTTCATCGTCGAGCGGAATTTCTCCAATATTTAAATCTAATTTACGAGTTTCTTTTATTTTTTTAACGGCATTATCAATAACCGTCAGAGTTTTTAATCCTAGAAAATCCATTTTGAGTAAGCCCAATTTTTCAACGGTATTCATTGGAAATTGAGTTACAACTTCGTCGGCGCTTCCTTTGTAAAGCGGCAGGAATTCAGTTAGTTGCTTTGAAGAAATTACTACGCCAGCGGCATGAGTGGAGCAATGTCTTGGTAGGCCTTCTAAGGCTACTGCGATATCTAATAATTCTTTAACTGTGTCGTTTTCTTTTTTTAATTTTTCAAAATCTTTTACTTCTTCGAAAGCGGTTTTTAAATTTATTCCCAATTTATTTGGAATTAGTTTTGCGATTTTATCAACTTCTCCATAGGGCATGTCGAGAACGCGTCCCACATCGCGGATTACGCCTTTTGCGTTCATGCTTCCAAAGGTTATAATTTGCGCGACATTTCGGTTTCCGCCGTATTTTTCCGTCACGTATTGGATAACTTCCGCTCTTCGATCCATACATAGGTCGATATCAATATCGGGAAGACTAACTCGTTCTGGATTTAGAAAACGTTCAAATAAAAGGTCGTATTGTAGAGGGTCAATGTCTGTGATGTTGAGCGAATATGCGACAAGGCTTCCAGCAGCAGAACCTCGGCCAGGACCAACGGGAACCTCATTGTTACGAGCATAATGCAAAAAGTCCCAAACAATTAAGAAATAACCCGGATATCCCATCCGGTTTATAATTCCCAACTCTTCTTCTAAGCGCTCTTTATAAGCTGGGTGTTTTTGAGATGAAACATTTTCCAGGCGTTTTTCCAGACCTTCTACAGCTAGTTTTTTTAGATAGGATTCTAAAGTCATACCTGAAGGAACTGGATATTCAGGCAAGTTTGTTTGCGTAAAATCGAATTCTATGTTGCATTCTTCTGCGATTCTAAGCGTGTTTTTTAGCGCTTCCGGGACATCTTTAAATAATTCGGCCATTTCTTGAGGAGATTTTACATAATATTCCTGGTTTTCATACTTCAACCGGAATTTGTCGCTAATCGTTTTTCCTGTCTGAAGGCATAGTAAAATCTCGTGAGCTCTGGAGTCTGATTTCTCTAAATAATGGCAATTGTTGGTGGCGACTACCGGAATCGATAAATCATTTCCCAAGCTTATGGTTTCTTTGATAATTTTTTGTTCCCAATCTTCAAGATGATTTTGAATTTCGAGATAAAAATTTCCTTTGCCCATAATTTCTTCATACTGAGCGGCCATTTTTTTGGCTCTTGGGAGATTTTCCTTATAAATATTGTGGGCAATTTCTCCCCTATTGCAGGAACTAAGAGCAATAAGCCCTTCTGAATGCTGAGAAAGTATTTCTTTGTCGATTCTAGGTTTGTAATAAAAGCCTTCTAGAAAACCACTTGTCGTAAGAGTGAGAAGATTTTTATACCCAGTATCATTTTTGGCTAGTAAAATGAGGTGATGGGAGGCGTCGCGTAATCCGTATTTGTCGCTTTTGTCTAATCTACCTTCTGGGGCGATATAAACCTCGCATCCTATGATAGGTTTAATGCCGTAATTTTTTGCCTTAGAATAAAAATCGATGGCCCCAAAAAGATTACCATGATCGGTCATAGCTACCGCAGACATGCCGAATTTCTGGGTTTTTTGGAATAGAGGATCGTGTCGTATTGAAGAATCTAATAAACTATATAAAGTATGAAGATGTAAGTGGACAAAATCGGAGTTAGCCATTGGGTCGATAAACTTTAATTTATTAATTCTTCAAGGGAAACATACGGTTTTTCCAGCGCTTCTGCGACTGCGGGATGGGTTATGTTTCCTTTATAAAGATTTACGCCTTTTTTTAATTCCGTATTGTCTCGGATTGCTTTGTTAAGGCCTTTTTGGGCGATTTGAAATGCATATGGAAATGTTGCGTTCGTAAGGGCAAATGTTGAGGTTCGCGCCAAGGCTCCCGGCATATTGGCCACGCAATAATGGACAATACCGTCTACTTCAAAGATTGGATTGTCGTGGGATGTTGGACGTGAAGTTTCTAAAGAACCTCCTTGATCAATACTGACATCGACGATAACCGCTCCTGGCTTCATGTAAGAAAGCATCTTCCGTGTAATAATTTTCGGCGCTTTTGCTCCGGCGATCAAAACTGCGCAAATTACTAAGTCTGCGTTTTCTAAAGACTCGCGTAAATTTAGTTTGTTTGACATAAGAGTTTTGAGACGGCCCCCATAAAGGTCATCCAGGTAACGCAATCGTGGCAAATTAACGTCAAGTAAGGTTACAGACGCTCCGGTACCGATAGCCATTTTTGCGGCATTATGGCCTACCACCCCGCCTCCTAAAATTACCACCTGACCGGGGTCTACCCCTGGTACACCGCCCAGTAAAATTCCTCTACCTCCATTTTCACGCTCAAGATATTTGGCTCCCTCGTGAATAGACATTCTACCCGCCACTTCGCTCATGGGAACAAGCAATGGTAATGAATTATCTGCCTTTTGCACCGTTTCATAAGCAATTCCTATGATTTTTCGCCGCAGTAAGGCTTCTGTTAATTGGGGAGCGGGAGCTAAGTGAAGATATGTGTATAGGATTTGATTTTCTTGAAGAAGTTCGTATTCTTCTGGCTGAGGTTCTTTTACTTTAATGATTAAATCGGCTTTTTCAAAAATATCATTTCTTGAAAGGATTTCCGCTCCTTCTTTTATAAAGCTTTGATTGGCTATACCGCTACCCAAACCTGCATTTTCTTCTACTAAAACTTGATGGCCAGCTTCTACTAAATCATGAACGCCAGCCGGGGTAAGAGACACTCTATATTCATGAACTTTAATTTCCTTTGGTATGCCAATTATCATTTGGGATATAACCCTGACAAATGTTGAAAGAGGTAGTATTCGCAAAAAATAGCCGAAATTTATTTTGCATCATACCAAGTAAAAATAGATACCGAAAAATTAATTCGCAGATTTTTATTTGTTTTTATGTGAAACTTTTGTGACGATCAATAAAAAATTAATAAAACTTGTTTGTTTTTGATGGAAACCAATATACAATCTAGTTAATTGTTAAAATTTGATTATTCAAATCGCTTCTGCTTTATTGGAATGTAGTAATTTTATTTCCAAAATTTAAATATTTTTTTAATCTTAGATATTGAAAATTTTGTAGAATCGGTTTATAAAAATCTAAAAATTGAAATTTAGTTGTCTCTCGGAGCATTTTAATGATTCAAGAAGCTGAATTATTGAATTCAAATATAATGGTAGTTGACGACGAGCCTGCAAATGTTCAGCTTTTGTTGCGGGCTTTGGAGAACGAAGGGTTTAACTCGGTAAAGAGTACCACTGACCCGCGCGAAGCGATTGAAATGTATCAGCAATTTATACCTGACTTGGTTCTATTAGACTTAAGGATGCCTCATTTAGACGGTTTCCAGGTAATGGAAAAGATAAAAGAATTTGAAAAGGGGTCTTATATCCCCGTTCTAGTATTAACGGCCCAATCTGACGATGAGACTCAGATGAAGGCCTTAAATGCTGGCGCAAAAGATTTTTTAGGCAAACCGTTTAATTTGACTGAAGTCGTTTGTCGTATACGAAATATGTTGGAAGTGCGTTTATTACATAATAAAGTTAAAGATCACAATAAAACTTTAGAATTGGAAGTGAAAAAGAGAACTACTGAATTAGTCTCAGCAAACGAAAAGTTAAAAAGAGGTAACGAGGAAGTTATAAAACGTTTAGGTCGCGCCGCTGAGTATAGGGATAACGAAACTGGTTTTCATGTATTGAGAATGAGTCATTTTTCCATGAAGCTTGGAGAGGCAATAGGGATGAGCGAAGAAGATTGCCGCACTCTTTTATTAGCGAGCCCCATGCATGATTTGGGTAAAATTGGTATTCCCGATAGTATTTTATTGAAACCTGCCCGATTGACAGATGAAGAAAGGGTGATTATGGAAACGCATGCCGCTATTGGAGGCGAGATTCTATCGGGTGGTACTGAAGATTTGATTACGATGGCTGAAGTTATTGCTTTGACGCATCAAGAGAAATGGGATGGGAGTGGTTATCCAAACGGGCTAAAAGGGAAAGATATCCCTCTTGTGGGACGTATAACCGCCATTTGCGATGTGTTTGACGCTCTAACTTCTGAAAGACCTTACAAAAAAGCATGGACTATTGAAGAAACAATTGAGCATATGAAAAAAGAAAGCGGAAAACATTTTGACCCCGAATTAATACCGTTATTTATTGATATTTTACCTGAAGTTTTAAAGATAAAAGACCAGTTTTCAGAAAGCGCAGTTTAGGGTATATAGTCTTAAATTAGGGATTACTAAGATAACATGGCGTTTCCGTTCGCCAATTGATTGCGACCTTGTTTTTTAGCTTTGTATAGAGCTTTATCTGCTATTTCGATTATATTTTCTGCTGTTGTTATTTGGTCGGGGTAGCAAGTATAAACGCCTAAACTAATCGTAACAAACTTATTTACAGCGCTATCGCTATGTTCAATATTTAAATCCTCCACCCTTGCTCTTAAAGTTTCGGCAAATGAAATGGCGCCTTTTTCGTCTGTGCCTGGTAGAGCTAAAATAAATTCTTCGCCACCATAACGAGCCACTAGGTCTCCCGATCTTCCAAGGGATTTATTAAGAACTTTTGCCACTTCAGTTAAGCATTTATCGCCAGCTTGGTGGCCGTAAGTGTCGTTAAAATTCTTAAAAAAGTCTATGTCAATCATTATTAAAGATAAAGCCGCTCTGGTTCTTCCCGCTCGCCTTATTTCATGAGAAAAATATTCGTCAAAGCTATATCTATTGGCTATACCCGTCAATGAATCTTGAGTGGAGATTTTTTTCAACTTTAGATTAGCTTTCATCAACTTTTTATGGTTTTGGCGTAGTTCGTTTTCGACTCGTTTCAACTCAGTTATATTTCGAGCGACACATAATGAGTTTAAAAATGTTTTTTTTGCGGATCGATCCATTACTTGATCTTCCGATACATCCCAAAGGCCTTTTGCTTCTATTAGCACAGATACCGAATCTACAAATTGAAATAAGTTTGAACCTTCATTTACTTTGAATTGGGCTTGGTAATCAGTTGTCGCTCTTGGTCCCACTCTTTTAGTAGCTATTTCCTGCAAATTGATTTCGTTTTTTAATTCGGATTTGACTAACGATTTAATGGGTTGATTTAATAATTGTGAAGGATCATATCCAAGATGTTTGATGGCGGGATTTATATAAGTAATATTTCCTCCGGAATCCAATTTAAAGATAATATCGGAAACGGACTCAATTATAGTCTTATATTCATCTTCCCTTTGAGTGAGGTCTTGTTCAGCTTTTTTGGACCTTAGCGATAACTCCCTAACTTCAATGGCGGTTAGGATGCTTCGAGATAGATTTTCATGATTTAGATTGTTTTTAGAAAGATAATCTGCCGCTCCGTTTTTTAAGGCTTTGACCGCCAATTCTTCGTCTCCGACTCCAGTAAGAAAAATTACGGGAGCGGAATGTTCTTCTTCTCCGAAGTATTTCTCAAGAAAAATAAAAGCATCGCCATCAGGAAGCTCATAATCTAGCAAAACACAATCAAAATTTCCTTCTTTAGATTTTTCGATCCCTTCTTTTATATTTTTAGCGTCGATAAGTTCTAATGTGGTATCAAAGTCGCTCAAGATTTTCTGAACGCTTTTTCGATCCACTTCATCGTCGTCAATTAATAATATGCGTAATTTTTCTTTCATTTATACCTATTAAAATTTAGATAAAAAACTAAGGAATTAAAAGCATATTTACCAAAATCTATCGCTTGCATATGTTCCTTTATACGAATGCTTATTGTATAGGTAGTTTTTTTTCTGGCAACGGGATTTCTAATTCTATATTAAATTTGTTAATCCTTTAATCATTACTTTCTGGTTCTATCAAAGTACGTTGGTTTTTTCTATGATTTTTTTGCTGGAGGGAAAGCTTTTTAGTTATTTGTTTATAGTTCTAAGGTTTTTTTTGAGTAAAGGCGGGCCCAAAAATAGCCGTAATACCTAGTGAGTCGATGATATAGCTTTTCGTTTCCCTTTAAAGGAGAGACATAAATAAAAGGCATTCCCAATTCTATAGCTCCTCCATCGGTAATATAATTATCTCCTATCATGCAAACCTTTTTATGGTCTTCTAGTTTTAGAAAGTCAATTATGGCTTTCTTAAAACCTTGAGGATTTGGTTTTGCCTGAACGTTAGTTACAATTGCCACGTCTTTAAATTGGTCGAACCTATCTTCTCGAGCGTTTGTGTAAATAGCGACTTTTATTCCTTGGTTTAAAAAAGACTGAACATGATGTTTTATGGGTTCCTCAAATTCTTGAGTTCCGTTTGGACCCAAAACGCCATCGGCGTCTAAAAGAATACCTTGAATCCCTGCGCTCGTTAGGCGGGTTGGGGAAATATCTTCGAAATTTTTGACTGCAAACCAAGTTTTAACTTTATTAGGAGAAAAAGGAAGGCTGATGAATCTCCAAAATTTATAAAGGGTCAGACCTTCTCTAGTTTTCATTTTTAGGCGATACGTCGTGGTTTTATAATCATAATTTTAAAGAATTCTTAAGCTTGGCGAAACTTTAATAAATTATTCTTTAATCTCTCCGCGTACCAAACGGACTGCGAAAGGGCCTTCTCCAAGTTTGTTGATCCAGCTAGATCGTCCTTTTATTAAGCTAAAAAACATTGCGCGATCTCCATTAATAGAATCTGTCCAAGTGCCATCGGCCCCTCCTTTTTCGAAAATTGAAGGAATATGGATCTCGTCGTTCCCAACCGCACGGTTTGAGAAACTTTTGTCAAAAATAGTTTTAACGTCTTTTAATTGAGGCACTCTCCAATCGTCAAAGCCTCCAAACTTTTCTTGATTCATTTGATTGGCAAATGCTATGGACTTTTCCAAGTGAAGCCATTTAGTTAAAATTTGACGCGAATCTTTTTTAAACCAAGTTAATTCTGTTTGACTATCTGTTATGGTTTCGTTTCCATTATCAATAAAACGTTCAGACATGATGACCTCGACTCAATTTATTATTTAAGAAATATTGGAAGAATTAATAACAAACTTTAATTAGCTTGTTGGAAAATTCTGGAATGACTTTTTATCTCGTTATTATATCAAAGGTCCGTTTGAAAAAAAGAAAACCCCGGCCAAAAACTTGACCGGGGTTTGAACTACAAAATCTAATTAAACTAAATGAATCAAAAACTGAGGGTGAAGCGATTTACATCATTCCGCCCATACCACCCATTCCACCCATACCGCCCATTCCGCCCATGCCGCCAGGAGGCGCGCCAGCATCGGCTTTATCGTCTGGGATATCGGTAATTAAAGCTTCAGTAGTTAACAACAAACCGGAAATACTAGCTGCATTTTGCAACGCGGTTCTAGCTACTTTAGCTGGGTCAATAATTCCAGCTTTGATCATATCCGTGAAGTCGTCGTTTTTAGCATCGTAACCGTTAGAACCCTTTAAGCTTTTTACTTTCTCGGCAATAACGGTGCCTTCCATACCCGCATTGGTAGAAATTTGTCGAGTAGGTTCTTCCAAAGCGCGTCGCACAATTTTTACGCCGAGCAAATAGTCGTGATCGCCTTTTAGTTTATCCAAAGCTGGTATGGCTCGGATAAATGCGGTTCCGCCTCCAGGAATAATGCCTTCTTCAACAGCAGCGCGAGTAGCGTGTAGAGCGTCTTCTACGCGAGCTTTTTTCTCTTTCATTTCTGTTTCCGTTGCGGCTCCAACTTTAATAATAGCTACGCCGCCAACCAATTTTGCCAAACGTTCTTGCAATTTTTCGCGGTCATAATCCGAAGTCGTGTCTTCAATCTGATTTCGAATTTGTTTAACGCGAGCTTGGATATTGGCTGGTTTACCTCTGCCATCAATAATAACGGAATTTTCTTTATCAATCGTAATCCGTTTTGCTCGGCCCAAATCATCTAAAGAAACGTTTTCTAAGGTGACGCCGATATCTTCGGTAATAACATTACCGCCAGTTAAGATAGCGATGTCGTTCAACATATCTTTTCGTCGATCGCCAAAACCTGGGGCTTTCACAGCGCAAACGTTTAAAGTTCCGCGGAGTTTATTAACAACTAAAGTTGCTAAAGCTTCGCCTTCAACTTCTTCCGCAATGATCAATAAAGGTTTACCGCCTTTAGCAATTTTTTCTAATACAGGAAGAAGGTCCTTCATGCTGGTGATTTTTTTCTCATGAAGGAGAATGTAACAATCTTCTAGAACGGCTTCCATTCTTTCAGAATCTGTTACGAAGTAAGGAGATAAGTAGCCTCGGTCAAATTGCATACCTTCAACGATGTCCAAAGCGGTTTCCATGCTTTTTGCTTCTTCTACCGTGATAACGCCGTCTTTACCAACTTTATCCATTGCTTCGGCAATTAAATCGCCAATGGTGCTGTCATGGTTGGCGGAAATAGTACCGACTTGTGAAATCTCGGTTTTATTCTTGGTTGGTTTAGCTTGTTTTTGAATTTCAGGGATGATTGCAGATACTGCGTCGTCAATTCCGCGTTTGATATCCATTGGATTAGCGCCAGCGGTAACGTTTTTCATTCCTTCCCGGAAAATAGCTTGTGCCAACACCGTTGCCGTTGTGGTTCCGTCACCGGCGTTGTCGCTGGTTTTGCTGGCAACTTCGTTCACCATTTGAGCGCCCATGTTTTCAAAAGAATCGGCTAACTCAATTTCTTTTGCAACAGTAACACCATCTTTAGTGATGAGTGGAGAACCGAACTTTTTGTCGATTACGACATTTCGGCCTTTAGGTCCTAAGGTCAATTTAACCGTATCGGCCAATTGGTTTACACCCGACATAATTTTGTGTCTGGCTTCTTCATTGAAAACCATTTGTTTCGCCATCTATCTTAATCTCCTTCTATTTAAAAACAGTAATGTGTTAGTGGTTTTTTAAAGAAATTACTTGGTAACGACGCCTAATATGTCGTCTTCTCTCATGAGGAGGTAATCTTCGCCATCGATTTTAATTTCAGTTCCAGCATATTTTCCGTAAAGAACTTTATCGCCAACTTTTAAATCTGGTTTAACTCGGCTTCCACTTTCATTCAATTTTCCTTCTCCAACCGCTTTTACGCGTCCCTCAATGGGTTTTTCCTTAGCGGAATCGGGAATGATGATGCCTCCTTTACGAACTTCTTTTTCTCTAATTGGTTGAATTAAAATCCGGTCTTGCAACGGACGAATATTCATGTGTTCTCCTTTCTTTTACAAAAATAAGACGGTATTATTAAGAATATTTCTCAAGTCGTTATTATTTGGACGACATTTTGAGTAAGGGATAGATAATTTCAGGCTTTAATCTAGTCGTGAAATTAAATGAATAACTATTAGCGCTCGAATACAATGAGTGCTAATAGTTATAATATCGTTATTTTAAAAAGCAAGTTCACGAGTCATTTTTTTTTGTTTATTTTTTAACTTATTGATTTTTATGAAAAAAAATCCATCTAAAGAATTAGATACATTTCCAAACCCAAAACCTGAAAGAGATTATGAAATTCAGATGGAATGTCCTGAATTCACTTGTTTATGTCCCAAAACGGGGCAACCTGATTTTGCTACAGTTATCATTGAATACATTCCGAATAAACTATGCATTGAATTGAAATCTCTTAAGCTTTATTTATGGTCCTATAGGAATGAAGGAGCGTTTCATGAAGCGGTCATTAATCAGATTTTGGATGATATTGTTAATGCTTGTAAACCTAGATATATAAAGGTTTTGGGTGATTTTTGGGTACGTGGGGGCATACATACTTCAGTGACTGCGGAATATTCCGGAAAAAGTCAAAAAAGAAAGAAAAAATCAGACTAATTTTTGTCATTATTTCCTTGAAAGTGTTATGAAAAGAAAAGGGGAGTGCACGTTTTGTGGTGAATGTTGTCAAACAGTCAATATCACTGCCGTTCGAGATATTTCCATTCAACAGCATGGAAGTTTAGAAGAACTGAAGCTGTACCTTTCTTATCGAAAAATTGATGTTGTTGGTGAAAATATTGAAAAAAATCTTCTGTTTTATTCTATGGAGATTCCTTGTAGTGAGTTAGGTGTTGATTTTAAATGTAAAGTCCATAACTCCCCTAAAAAACCTTTAATTTGTAACCGTTTTCCAAAAGACAGAGATGATTTAGAAGGGCTAAAGGATTGTGGGTATCGATTTAGTTGAAATAAAAAAATAAGTTATGGAAAAAAATAATTCTAGATATATTTTTAATAAAAATGGAACCATTTCTGACGCAAAGACAGGTTTGATGTGGCAGGAAAGCTATTCCTATCCAGAAAACGGCGTTTACCTGAACTGGTTTGCTTCTTGGGATTATATAGCTGCTTTAAACGATAGGAAACTGGGTGGGCACGACGATTGGCGTTTGCCAACTCGGTTGGAAATCCAGAGTATTTATGAAGTAGAAAAAACGTTTGAGTCTCGAGGGCGTATTTATAAATTGCACATAGATCCCTTATTTGAATTTAGTTATGGTAGTTGCTATTGGACGACACATACTCGTCTTTCTGCAGCGCTTGGTTTTGAATTCGATTTAGGGGAATTATGCTGGTACCCGCAAGCGGGTGAGTGCGGTTCCGTCCGCGCTGTGCGGCAATCTATGCAATCCAAGGTTTTAATATAACCTATGTCCAGCAAAGAAAAAGACAAAGCAAGGCAATTACGTAAAAGTCAGTGGTGGCAAGCAAAGTTAAGTAAAGGGGTTTGTCATTACTGTGGGAAAACGTTTCCAAAAGAAGAATTAACTATGGACCACAAAGTTCCACTGGCGCGTGGAGGTAAAAGTACCAAAGGAAATTTAGTGGTTTCTTGTAAAACATGTAATAGCGATAAGAAGTATTTGACTCCCGCCGAGCTCATTCTCCAGAACCAAATGGGAAAAGAAATTAGTTTCTAGTTAAATTCCTCCTTCACCCCAGGGTTTCCTATATTATATTAACAAAAAATCTCTTTTGTTATTTTTTCCTTTATTTAACTAATGAGAACAACTTTAATGATTAATTATGAATCGGTTTTTTATTAAAGAGCAAGAATCCGTTAAATGGAAACTACCCTTGTATATCCTCATAGGTCTTTTTTTGGTGGGATGGTTTGGCTATGAGGCCATAAATTGGAGGTTTAAGCTTAATCTTGCCGATCAGCTTCAGGCTATTCACCAAAACTCGTTAGAAGCTCTTAAAATGTGGAATGAAGATGAACGAGCTTTTGCCGATATTTGGTCTAACCATCAAGTGGTGCGTAATAATATAAATGACTTAGTTCGATTGACAAGGTTAAAGAATAATTGGAAATCCGAAGAAATTATTAGATCAAAACCGTTGCAAGAGCTTAGAAAAATCTTAGGTCCAGTCACGGAACGGCTTAATTTGATTGGTTTTGTAATTACTGATACGGAAGGTTTACAGATAGGAGCTTTATTAGACGAACCTATTGGAAAGAAAACGCTTTTAAATCGTTCGGGATTTATCCAAAAAGCTCTTAAAAGAAAATCAATAGTGTCCCTTCCTTTTATAGCCGAAGCCGGTCTTCCCGATATAAATGGCGTTTGGCATAAAAACTGGCCTACCATGTTTAGCGCATCTCCCGTTCTTGACGAAAAGGGAGAAGTCATCGCAGTTCTTTCATTTCGCATTCGACCCGAGCTTGATTTTACGCGTATTTTAGAGGTTGGTCGTTTTGGAGAAACGGGCGAAACTTACGCTTTTAACTCCTCCGGATTAATGATTTCGGATAGTCGATTTAACTCACAGCTAAAAAAATTGGGCCTTATATCCGATAATCCAGAAAGTCGGTCTATCTTAAATGTGGAGATTAGAAACTCCGGAGCTGATTTTAGGCTGGGTTTAAAACCAAGTTCCTTAAGGGAAAGAAAACCGTTAACTACTATGGCGGCTAGCGCAATTGCTGGAGAATCAGGTTTAAATGTCGAAGGTTATAGCGATTATAGAGGCGTTCCTGTTGTTGGCGTTTGGACATGGTTGGCGGAATATGGGTTTGGAGTGGCCACCGAAATGGATGTTGATGAAGCTTATTCTCCACTGAGGTATTTGCTTTGGCTTTTTGCTGCGCTATTTTCTTTGTTGCTAGTTGCTTATTTTGAGTTTCTTAGGCAGCAGGTTAGAAAATTAGGAGAGGAAGATAGAAAAAACGTACAATATAGTTTGGCAAAAATGCTTACAGAGTCAAAAAATATTGAAGAAGCTATCCCAAAAATATTACAGACTCTGATTTGTCATCCCAAATGGGATTTGTCTTTTTATTGGTTCCTAGATTTAAAATCTAATGTATTGCGATGCAATAACGGAGCTTGTTCTTCAAAATTAAATCAAGATGCTTTTAAGGTTTTTAAAGATAAAAGTTTTAGTATTTTATTCGATAAAGGCGTGGGAATCCCAGGGAGAATTTGGGAGTCTGGGAAACCGAGTTGGGTGGATAATGTTGTTATTGATCCAAATTTCCCAAGGGCAAAAGAGGCGGAAAAAATTAATGTCAAAACGTCATATGGTTTTCCGGTTTATGCTGAAGGTTTGTTTTTAGGAGTGTTCGAGGTTTTTACTATAGGGACGGCGGATTTTGATAAAGACTTGAGAGTTTTTTTTGAAGGTATAGGTAATCAGATTGGGCAGTTTTTTGAAAAAAAATTAGCGGAAAAGAAATTAAGCGATACTAAAGAGCAATTGCAATCAATTTTGGAGTCGGCTGGAGAAGGTGTTTATGGTTTGGATTTAAATGGCCAAACTACTTTTGTTAATCGAGCTGCCGAGAAAATGCTTGGTTATTCTTTTGAAGAGATGGAGGGGAAATCTCAACATGAATTGACTCATCACAGCAGATTAGATGGGACCCCTATTCAGTTTGAGGCCAGCGATATTTACGCAACGCTTAAATCTGGAAAGATAATTAATAATGATATTGACGTTTTTTGGAAAAAGGACGGTGCGAGTTTTCCCGTTGAGTATGTTAGCGCACCTATTTTAAGTGAAGAAGGCAAAATAATGGGCGCTGTTGTTATTTTTAAAGATATTACAGAACGAAAAGAATTGGAAAAGGAACGAGTGATTTTGATTCAAAACTTACAAGTTGCAAATAAAGAATTAGAAGAGTTTTCTTATAGAACTTCGCATGATTTAAAAGCTCCGCTAGTCAATATCCGAGGTCTCAGTTCTATTATGAAAATGGATATGAAAGATAATGATTATGAAGAAGTGTTGGTTAACTTAGAAAAGGTAGGAGGTTTAACTCAAAAACTTGAAAATTTAGTGGACGATATTTTGGAATTAACCAAAATTGACAATATAGAGGATAAGTTAGAAAAAGTTGATATCCAAAATGAGATAAATTCAATAGAAGAAAGTTTGGCGGCGCTTATTGAAGAAAAACAGGTTAAAGTTCACTTTGATTCTGAAAAAATTAATACCTTATTTACTTCCAGGCATCTAATCAACAGAATTTTGGAAAATCTTATATCCAACTCTATTAAGTATTCTGATCCAAATCGGAATAATCGGTTTGTGAGAATAGAAATTTCAAAAGTGAAAAACGGCCATTATATTCGAATCTGGGATAATGGTCTAGGTATACCAAAGAAGTACATGGGTGAAGTATTCGGAATGTTTAAGAGGTTTCACAAAACAGCCTCCTTTGGAAGTGGATTAGGGCTGTATATGGTAAAAAAAAATATAAAAAAAATAGGCGGTGAAATATCTGTGAATAGCGATAGTGAAGGGACGGAGTTTACCGTTTTTTTGCCAGGTGAGTAGAGTTTTAATTTTTATTAGCGAGATTTAAAATTTTTTCAACGTGTTCTGGCCCAAAAGGCTTAACAATATAATCTTTTACTTCTGGAAAGCTTGCTATCCTTTTTTTATCTTTTGCTTGTTCAGAGGACGTGTACATAATTATAATCATACGGCTTTTTTTTTCTTGCGGTAGATTTGAATACTCCTCTAAAAACTCAAATCCATTCATGCGAGGCATATTTATATCCAACAATATGACTACAGGGGGAAAGTTGCTATTAAATTTCTTTTTGCTGTTTTCAAAAGAAAAAAAGTGATCAATAGCTTCTTGACCATCGCTGAAAGAGTATAGAAACTTAGCTAAATTATATTTTTTAGAAATACGTTCAACTTGATAAACATCGATCTCATTATCGTCAACAATGCAAAGGGATTTTATCATTTGATTTTTTAAGATAAGAAATATGGTAGGGTTGCAAGCGGATTAAATTATTGGGTATGATTCCTATGCCGGTAGGAATCGAATTCAATCATATCACCTAATTATATCTGAAATGGGAATTAGATTGTATATTTTGAAACGAAAAAAAGTGGAAAAGATGTTAATTAATGAAAATCCACAACCTACCTTGAAAAATACTATTTCACCCCTCTTTCGAGCATAAAAGAGCTGTAGGCCTGATCTTCTTTTAGAATGTGATTCATCCACCAATTTTTTAGAAAAAGTAATACCAATGTTGGATCTACAAATTCTCCAGAGTCATAAAGAAATTCAAACTCTTTGACTTTGGCAACATAATTTTGATGAGCCAATAAGTGCTCTTGTTGATCTGGGTATTTGTGAGTGGCGAATAGCTTTTCTTCATGGTTGAAATGATATTGAGAATACTCGCGCATGGTTTTTAATATTGGCCCTAGAGCTTCTTTTCCCTTATTTAAACTAATTTCTTCGCTCAATTGCCCCATTAAATCGAATAAATTTCTATGTTCTTTATCAATAGAAGGAATATTTAAGTCTAACCAGGCTTGCCAATCGTTATTTTTCACAATATTTTCCTCATTTTTCCTACTTAGAGGATTTAAGAAGCTTATTTATTCCAATTGAGCCTGAGATTGACCGTGTTTGGAATATTATCCACTTTTTGTTTAATTTGTGACTTCTGTCATATATTTCCGAGAATTTGGCGATTAAATTGAACAGACGGATTTATAAGTCTCTCTTTTTAATTTATACTTAAGGTAAGTGTAAAAAATATTTCTTTAAATTAAAAAAACAATATGTTCTTAATTTTGTTACAAGAGTATATTGCATTGAGAAAATGTATTACGATTTTGGTCTGGCGATTATTTTCGCAAGATCTCTTTGTGATAATTATTTATTTTTAAAATAAACGTTATGCCAAAAAAAATCTTAATTGTTGAAGATGACAGAACTTCTCGCACTCTCTTATCTAAGGTATTAATCAAATACGGTCACCAAACGATAGAGGCAAACAACGGAGTGCAAGCATTAGAAAAGATCCAAAGCGCTAATCCTGATTTAATCTTCATGGATATTAGTATGCCCATGAAAGATGGTCTTATGACTTTAACCGATATAAGAAAATCAGAAACTTTTGCCGATATCCCCGTCGTAATGTTGACGGCTAAAAGCGATAAAAAAACAGTCGCCAAGGCTATCGAGCTTGGGGCATTGGATTTTTTGGTTAAACCGTTTGATACCAAAATTTTGTTAAAGAAAATTGAAAAGTTTGGGAACTCTAAAATTGAGAAATCTTGGGAAAACCTAAAACCGATTCAGCAAAAGATGCTACGTCTTAGCGTTGCGTCTATGCAAAACTCTTTAAAGTGTGTAGAGGACGGTAAACCTTTACCCTATGAAGAAATCAAAGAAACTTGTTCCTATTTGGTAGAGAGTGTTGTCGATGGAGACGTTCAAAGTTTATTAGACGCCGTGCATGGTCATGATAATGGAACTTTTGTCCATTCTTTGCGTGTAGCCGCTATTTTAGGTTCGTTTGCAAACTTTAAAGGATTAGATAAACAGGATACATTAGAAGTAGTAACAGGAGGTATGTTACATGACATGGGTAAATCAAAAATACCTTTAACTGTTTTAAATAAACCAGGACGCTTAAATGAAGATGAATTAAAAATTATGAGAAAGCATGCCGATTATACAATGGAAATTCTAAGGCAATCTCCAGGCATTACGCCTAATATGGTTGAGATTGGCGGTAGACATCATGAGAGAATGGATGGAACGGGGTATCCTAGGGGATTGAAAGGCGAAGATATTGGAACATTAGGGGCTATGGCGGCTATTGCCGATGCTTTTGAAGCGTTAACGGCAAAACGGCCTTATAAAAACCCGATTCCAGGAGATCAATCGTTAAAAATTATGAAGTCTTGGGAGGGGCACTTGGATCCCGTTTTACTGGAACAATTTAGCGATTTGGTAAATAGGGGACTTTAAAATTGAGGGTAGGGAGAAACCCAAGCCATTAGCACAAGCTTGAGCTTCCCGATAATGTTCTTTCTTAAAATATGCCGTGATTTGCGGCAATCATACAAGCCAACATTGGCAAAGAAAGCCATGCATTTGTCCGGCTTGCTAAGAAAGCTGTTCTTTTAGCCTTTGCTAAAGCGTCGCCTTCTAATTCGCCTGCAATGATCTTCTTTTGGTTAGGCCAAATAATAGCCCACACGTTAAAAGCCATAATTATTCCGAGTGTCATACCGATCATGATTGACGAGCTAGGAATACCTTGAAGACCATTTTGCCTTCCAACTACATAGTACATAATTCCAGTGATTACCGTCAAAAGAGCTGACCAACGGAAAAACCATAATGCTTTAGGAAGAATGATTTGTGTATATGGTTTGGCTGCTCCCTCTTCTACCATTTTCGGCATGGACTGAACTTGGATTAAATTGAAAAAATATAACAATCCGATCCAAAGAATTCCCATCAATACATGAAAAAATTCAATAACCCACATTTTCTAACCTCGCTCAAAAATAAAACTAATTTAAATTGGTTTTGTTTCTATCTGCCGCCCTTGCGAATACAAGAAGCCATATAATTCGTTAACTTCGGCGTATAATACCGGATAACTGACATATTTAGATGGAAAAAATCCAAATAAGATTCAATTAATTCCAAACTTTTACCAATAAATTAAGGATATATTTAAAAAAATAAGAAAAAAATAAATAAAACAAAAGTTGCAAGAGAGGAAATCCAAATAAGCAGAAGGGAGAATCGCCTGGAACTTTCTTTGGAATCAAGAGGGTGGTCAACTTGCTGAGGCGATAAGGGAGTAATTTGTTTAAGTCTATAATTTAATTCTTCATTTTCGTTGGCTAAATGTGAGTTTTCCGAACGTAGTTTTTCAATTTCGTTTTGAAGGCCTAGTTTTTCTACTTTTAAGGTTTTATTTTTTTCAATTTCTTTGGAAAGAGCTTCTTCAGGGCCTAAAGTAATTCCATTTTCTGGGATTTCACTCCATTCGCTAACTTCTGCCATAGCTTTTTTTATTTATTATTGGAAATATTTTGTAGCTTCAATGAATGAATTGCTTGCTGAGTTTAGTTTACACATATGTTCTTCAGAAATTTCGATTGCGGCTGCTTGCGCAAATTCGCGCACTTGTTCAGGCTTTTTTGAACCAACGATAGCGGTTAAGATATTTTTTTGTCGGATTACCCATGCTAAAGCAACTTCGATGGGTTTACAGTTTTTTTCCTCGGCAACTTTTTGTACAGTGTCATAAACTTTTAAAGAATGTTCAAAGTATGGAGGGTGAAAAAGCCTGTTGTTTTGTCTAGTAGGACTTTTTAGAGCTTCTTTATCAAAACGGCCCCCTAGCAGACCCTGACCTGTTGGAGAGTATGACATATATTGGATATCGTTTTTTTCGCAAGCTTCTAATGTTTCGCCCTCGTATTCTCTTTTAATAATGCTGTAAGGTACTTGGTTAATTGCGAAATATGAAGCTCTTTCTCCTAAACTTTTTATGTTTTGGGCTCTAAAATTAGACAAACCGACTATTTTTGCTTTCCCTTCTGCCTTAATGCGAAACATGATTTGGCAAAGTTTTTCGCTTTTTTCAGGAGTGTCAAAATAATCGCCTGGCCAGTGAACAAGGTATACGTCAATATAGTCTCTTTTCAGGGCTCTGAGAGAACCTTCAAGCCTCTCCTTATAACCTTCAACAGTGAGCTCAGCGTCTGGCCAAATTTTTGAAATAATTATAACGTCGTCTTTTTTATTGCCAAGGGCTTTACTGAGTCGTCGCTCAGACTCTCCATCGCCATAACCTTCTGCTGTATCGAAAGCGGATATATTCATTTCTAAAGCCGTTTTAACGACTCGGTCGGCATCCTCAGGCGAACATACATTACCCCATCCAGCGCTAGGAGCAATTTGCCAACACCCCATGGTAATGGCGCTCCATTGTTTACCTAAATCTTGATGAAGGGTATATTTCATGTAATCAAACTCACCAAAAAAGAGGAATTTGCTATTCTTGTTTCGAAAGAAGAGTTTGAGCTGTAGAAATGAGATCTTGAAGTTGGGAGCTCAGTTGTTTATGGCGGGTTTCATTTTTTTCGTCAAGCCAATTAATGGGTTCGTTTACTAAGGTATAAACGTCATTTAGTTCTTCTTTAATGGAAAGTATTCTTTGATTCATCCAATCAATGCGCTTTATGAATCCTTTAATGAAATTATCTTTAAACTTATTTTGGATGGAAGCAGGCATAGAGTCTAGAAACAAACCCTCCATTTTTAACGCTTTAGTGCCACCTTTTGAAATAACGTTTGCGCTTCTCAAACGTTTTCCCAGTAAGGACAATTCTCCAAAAACGTCGCCTTTTTTCAATTCTAAAAAATGAATAGAAGGAGCTTCTTCTTTTGATACCACAGCTTCGCCTTCTAAAACTAAAAAAATGGCAAAATCTATATCTCCCTGGCAAATGACTTTTTCGCCATCGTCAAACGATGAAATATTATTCTTGAGGCTAATCATTTCACCTTTTTCTTCCTCAGTAAATTCTTGAAAGAAATCGAAGCTATTCATCACCTCTTTTATTAATGCTTCATTTCCAATTTTTTCCATAATAATTTACGCCAATAATTAGTTTTCCTGGAATTAATAAATTTAAGTAATAAATTAACTTTTAAAATGAGCGTTACATTCGTCTTCTAACTTTTTGTCGACAATAAGACCGCACATATTTGGGTTTGTATTAGCTAAAGCGTAGCAAAAGTTTTGTTTATCTCGATTTTTTATCAATGTGCAGTAGTAGTGGCTGTGATCTTTATTGGTATATCCATAAGCTTTATCTTCGTCTTTGGATTTTGATAGGCAAAGGTTCTTATCGTCAGAATTTTTCATTTTCATGCATTCTGATTGCTTTGCAGGCTCAGCATCGCTAAAAGAAGGAATTAGAAAAATACTTACCGCAATAAAAATTATTAATAGGGATTTGACGAGGTATTTCATTGTTCCTCCTTCTAAAGTTGGAATTCCACCAAAATTATAAATGTAACTTAAAAAGGTTTAAACGATAAAATTTACAATACAAGGTTTGGCAATCTTCTTCAATTATATTTCCCTAAAAAATCGTTGATTTTTATTTGAAAAAGATCTTTTAACATGCCTAGAGAATCTTGAACGATTCGAACTCGCGACTCAAGGACATTATGCCATTCTACTGGTATTTCAGAAATTTTGAGGTTTGATTTTTGGGCTAAATAGAGAAATTCTACGTCAAAACTAAAACGATCAATTCTCATTTTTTCGAATATTTTAATTACTTTTTCTCTTCGAAAGCATTTGAATCCGCATTGAGTGTCTATAAAACCATCTAAAACAATGAGTTTTACTAGCTTATTGAATGTTCTGCCCATACCTTCCCTATACCATGCTTGTCTTATAGTTATATTGGAATCTGGCAAGGAGCGAGAACCTATTGCAATGTCATTTCCATTTTTTATTAAAGGATATAGTTTAAAAAAATCTTGAATAGGTGTTGAAAAATCAGCGTCTGATAATAAGCAGATTTCGCCTTTTGCAGCTAAGACCCCTTGGCGGACAGCAAACCCTTTCCCGCGATTTTTTGGAGAACTAATTTTGACCAACCCTTCATCTCCAAAAAAATCAGAAGCGATTTCCAATGTTCGGTCTTTACTCCCATCGTCTGATAAAATGACTTCCCAAGCAAAGTTTTGTTTTTCTAAAAACTTTCTCAAGGTAGGAAGGGTTTGAGGTAGACGCGACGCTTCATTATAAGCGGGGATAATAATCGATAAAAAGGGGCGCATTATGTCTTTTTAGGAAAAGTGTAGCCAGGACTGAGGGATTCGCCTCCGTCTATGAATAAAATCTCTCCATTTACAAAAGAATTTTCGATTAGATAGTTTAGCCCTTTATTTAGATTTTCGGGCGAGCCATGATTTCCCATAGGAACGTGTTTTGATTCTCTTTTTAAATAACTTTCATCTTGACCGGCCGGAGGAAGAATTAACCCTGGGGCAATTCCATTTACACGTACATGTGTTCCCCATTCAATTGCTGCAATACGGGTTAAATGTCCTAAGCCTACTTTGGAAACCGAATAAGCGGCAAAAGTAGGTACGTTTCTAAGGATTCTTTCGTCAAGTATGTTAACGATCATTCCTTGATTAATTTTTTTCTTATATTCTCTCATTAGTATAAAGGGAGAGATTAAATTAATATGAAACGTTTCTAATAAATGTTGTGATTGAGTTTCTTCAATATTTTCTTGTATGAAGTTGGCGGCGGAATTAATTAACAAAGTTATATCGGTAAAGTCGTTTAATACTTTATCCAGGAAATCTTCGGCGTTTTCCATTTTAGAAAAGTCGCAAGCATAGCCTTTGGATTTTATGCCAAAACTATTTAATTGGTCTAAAACGGATTGAGCCTCGGGACGCATCCTACTAAAATGCAATGCGATATCGTATCCCTTATTTGCTAAATAAATGGCAAACGATTTTCCTAACCGAACCGCGCCTCCGGTAATAATTGCTGTAGGCATTGGTATTGATTTGATTTTTATAATATTGAAACAACGAACTAGGATTAATTTAACGTGAAAAAGAGTTTAAAATCCACCCAAATTTGGAGAAACCTCTTTTTCGCTAAGTAATCAGAGTTTAGATAAATTTAATAAGAAGTAGAAGCCAATATGATTTGTGTTGTAGCTTGAACTCCTTCTATGAGATTGATAATATGACTAAAACTTGAGTAACGGGAGAAAATTAAAATGCAAAATGAGTCCAAAAAGGTTGTCAATATTGCTATTTTAACCGTGTCCGATACAAGGACAGAAGCCGATGATAAATCTGGAAATATATTGGCGGATCGCGTCAGAGACGCAGATCATAATTTAGCTGACAAACGAATCGTTACGGATGATGTGGATAAAATTCAAGAAGTCTTGAAAGAATGGATAAATAACCCAGAAATAGACGCTATTATTTCTACTGGAGGAACTGGCGTAACGGGACGAGATGTGACTCCAGAGGCATTTGAGGGGTTGTATGATAAACCCATTCCGGGGTTTGGAGAATTGTTTCGATGGCTTAGTTACCAAAATATTAAAACCTCTACTATTCAATCTCGGGCAACAGGTGGAGTTGCTAATGGGACTATGATGTTCGCTCTGCCAGGCTCCACTGGAGGTTGTAAAGATGGCTGGGATCAAATTATTGTTCACCAACTTAATAGCGAGCATAAACCCTGCAACTTAGTGGAACTAATGCCTCGAATGCTTGAAAAATAAAATGTTTTTTAAATCTTTAAAACTTATACTTTTGCAACGAAATGCAAGAGTATGAATTTGTAATTGACGATAACCGCTTAAATAGTCGGCTGGACGTTTTTCTGACCGACTCTCTACCTGACTTTAGTCGTTCTTATCTTAAAAAGCTGATTGAAGATAGTTTAGTCACAGTCAATGGTCAACGGACAAAACCCAACTACAAACTTAAGTTGGGCGATGCCATTGAAATGACAGCGCCTGATCCAATCCCCTTAGATGTTAAACCTGAGCCGATTGACCTAGACATAGTTTATGAAGACGAATGGATTTTAGTTATCGATAAACCTGCCGGTATGGTGGTTCATCCCGCTCCCGGCAATTACACGGGAACCTTGGTGAATGCAGTTTTAAATCATTGTTCGGATCTTTCTGGAATTGGCGGGGTTGAACGTCCTGGAATTGTTCATCGATTAGATAAAGATACTTCGGGTATCATAGTCGTGGCAAAAAATGACGAGGCTCTCCAGTCACTGGCTAAGCAGTTTAAAGATAGAATTGTGAAAAAACAGTACTTTGCTTTAGCCAAAGGTGTTCTCAGAAATCGTTCGGGAGTTATTGATGCGTCTATTGGGAGACATAAGGTCAATCGAAAAAAGATGGCCGTGGATATTGGATCAGGGAGAGAGGCTGTTACTCGATACGAAATTATCGAACAATTTGATAGTTTCGCCTTTTTAAAATTGTTTCCAAAAACGGGAAGAACTCATCAAATTAGAGTGCATTTGTCATATATTGGAAATCCAATTTTAGGCGACAAGCTTTATAATGGAACCAGTTCGCATCCATTGTTAAAGTCTTTAACTCGTCAGGCTCTGCACGCTTATAAATTGGAGCTAAAACATCCACACTCTGGGGACTCAATTCAGTTTGAGTCTCCTTTACCCGAAGATATAGCTTCTCTAATGAATTAAGGAACAAGAAGACAAGATGAATCGAAAAATGTTTTCAAATTTTAATTGGGTTTATTTTTCTATTATCCTCTTGATTTCGATATTGGGTGTGGTGATTATCTATAGCGCGAATCATGGGAGACCGGAGGAGTTTTTTAGAAGTCTTTATATCAAGCAGATTTTTAGAGTTTGTTTAGGTTTAGTGGTTATGTTATTCGCGATTTTTGTCGACTACCGTTTCTGGGGTAGGAATGCTTATTTAATTTACGCTATTACTATCGTTTTTCTTATTTGGACATTATTTTTTGGGAATATTGCATCGGGCGCTCGCCGTTGGATTCGGGTTGGTCCACTTATCTTGCAAGTATCGGAATTTGCCAAGTTTGCGTTAATTATAATATTGGCAAAATATTACGCTAAGAAAAAACATGATGGGAAATATAAATTGGTGAATTTAATTATTCCTGCAATTTATACCGGGATTATTTGTTTCCTTATTTCGTTACAGCCTGATTTGGGAACTGCCATGATCATTCTTTTTGTCTTTGGTATTTTTGTTTTGGCTTCAGAAATGTATACATCTACTCTTGTTAAGTTATGTTGCGCGGGGCTGATATCAATCCCTATGCTTTGGTTTATTCTTAAAGATTATCAAAAGACTCGCGTATTAACGCTATTTAACCCTGAATTGGATCCATTAGGGGCGGGTTATCACGCGATACAATCTAAAATTGCTATAGGATCGGGGGGATTTAGCGGGCAGGGTTTGTTTGCTGGATCGCAAAGTCGTTTAAATTTCCTTCCCGAAAAACACACAGATTTCATTTTTAGCGTATTTGCAGAAGAAATGGGATTTATTGGAGTTACAGTTCTTATGATCTTATACATTTATATTATCTTGAAGGGTTTAAATATTGCCTATAAAGCAGCAGATCGATTTGGGTTATTTCTTGCGATAGGAATTATAGGTTCCATAGCATTTTATATAATTGTTAATATTGGTATGACAATAGGGTTGTTTCCCATTACGGGGATTCCTTTACCTCTGCTAAGCTATGGAGGTTCCTCTCTTATTTCGACTTATTTTGCTTTTGGTTTGCTATTGAACATTGAAATGAGGAGAGATATTAGGTGACTTATTCGCCTATTTCACTTAGATTCCCGTGAAGGTATTTTGAATTAATGTTATAATTCTCAAAATCTAACTTTTTAAAGAATACGTGTTGTCCAGAGATTGATGTTCAGATACATACCTTCTCTTGTTATATTTTGATTTTAGATTGTGGCTATGAGCAAACTTGTCAAATTGGAAAAAATTGCATTAACGTGTGTGTTGTAGAAACAGAAAATAAATTAAACTTTAAAATTTTTTATGAGCGCATCGAATTATGGCTTCAGAAATTGTCATAAATTCGAATATTCGTGAGATTCGCGTAGCTTTATTGGAAAACAACCAATTAGCTGAGTTGTTTATTGAGCATAAAGCTAACCGCGGAATTGTGGGTAATGTTTATTTGGGGAAGGTTATACGAGTGCTTCCCGGAATGCAGGTAGCATTTGTTAACATTGGCCTTGAAAAAGCAGGCTTTTTGTATGTTGGCGATATTGATACTATTGACCTTCACGAATCAGAACCCGAGGCTACCGAAGAACCCCCGCAGAGTTTAAATGACGACGAATTGGAAGACGATCAAGAAAAACCCTTTCGTCGCGCCAACATTGGTATTCCAATCCAAGATATTTTAAGAGAAGGTCAGGACCTCATGGTGCAGGTTGCAAAAAACCCCATGGGTACAAAAGGTCCTCGATTAACCTCTTATATTACACTTCCGGGAAGGCATATAGTATATATGCCAACTATGCGACAAATTAGCGTTTCTAGAAGAATTGAAGACGAAGATGAAAAAGAAAGATTAAAAAACTTAATTGCCGAAGTTGGAAGACCGAATGAAGGTTATATCGTAAGAACTGCAGGAGAAGGGCGGACTAAAGAAGATTTTGTATCGGACGTAGAGTTTCTTCGCCGTCTTTGGGAAAATATAAAAGACAAGTCCGAGAGGGTTGCATCTCCATATTTGCTATATGAAGATTTGAATTTAATTGTCCGCTCCATAAGAGATTTATTTAATCAAGATGTTAGAGGGTTAGTTATAGACTCGAAACCGGATTACCAAAAGTGTTTAGAGTTTTGTTCCGCTTATATGCCTCATTTGATTGAAAAAATTGAGCTTTATGACGATAGAATTCCCATTTTTGACCATTATGGAATAGAAATGGAAATCAGTCGCGCAATTGGAAGGAAAATTTGGTTAAAGTCGGGCGGCTATATTTCAATTGATCAAACCGAAGCCTTAGTAGCGATAGACGTAAATACGGGTAAATTTGTAGGGCATAGCGATCCGGAAGAAACTATATTGAAAACTAATTTAGAAGCTGTTAAGGAGATTGTTTACCAACTTAGATTAAGGAATATTGGCGGCATCATAATTGTTGATTTTATTGATATGGCAAAAGAGATCAGCAAAGAAAACGTTTGGTCGGCTCTAAATCAGGCTTTGAAATCTGACAGGTATAGAACTAGAATTTTAAAAATTTCTGAAATTGGTTTAGTTGAGATGACTCGCAAACGGGTTCGTGAAAGCATAAGTCAAACATTATGCGATCCTTGTTCTTATTGTGAAGGAAAAGGATATATAAAATCTCCAACGACAACATGTTATGAAATTTTTAGAAATATTCAGAGGATTGCTGGAGAAAACCTAGATAAAAAAATGGTGACTGTCCAAGTTCATTCAACTGTGTATGATTTAATATTGGAAGAGGAAAACGGTTTTTTAGATGAAATGGGCGCCCGATTTAATATCCAGATAGCTATTGAAATTAATCCCAAATTACATCAAGAAAATTACACGGTAAACTTTGAATAATAAAATTTTGTCGTAATAATTCTTGATGCCTGCCTTCGATGGTTTTTAAATTAATTGATTCGAATTTCTTATCTTTAACGCCCAAATCATTTTCAAAGTGGAGCTCTAAAAATTTGTTTTCTATATTGGCTTTGATAAACGCTTCTTTTCTTTAAGTGGCTGTGATGTTTGGGTTTGACCAAAATCAGCAAAAAACGCTTCATCTGACATGGTTTGCTTTTTTTTTGACTTTTTTTGCATGGTTTAATTTCGCGCCATTTAATTCTACGTTGATTTTAGTTTTAGGTTTTTCGGAAGCGCAAATAAAAATTTTAATGGTTGCAAACGTTGCGCTAACTATCCCTGCCAGAATATTTATTGGTCCTTTGGTAGATCGTTTTGGGCCACGGATTGTTTTCGCAATATTGCTGATATTTTCTTCCTGCTCTTGCTTCATCTTCGCTCAATCAAATTCATTTTTTGAGGTTTTTGTATCCAGATTACTCATGGGAATTTCTGGAGCTGGTTTTGTAGTGGGAATTAAGATGATATCTGAGTGGTTTCCCGACCGGTCCATGGGGATTGCTCAGGGTATTTATGGTGGTTGGGGGAATTTTGGGGCGGCGGTTTCAATATTTCTATTACCGTGGGTAGCTTCGTTTTTTGATCAAGAAGAGGGATGGAGGATTGCTTCTTCTTGCTCTGGAGTTCTTTGTCTTTGTTGGGCTGTGGTTTACTTTTTGCGCGCAGACGATAAACATAAAGAAAATCTCATAGATTCAAGGAATGAGTTACTTCGTCCTACTTCGAATCCAGATAAATGGCTTTTTACAATTTTAATGGCTCCCGCTTACATTGCCATGACGGCGGCTGTTTGGAAGCTTTCAATGCCCACGGTTTTTAGTTTTGGGTATTTAGTGTTTCCGGTAAGTTTGGGATTCATTACTCTTGGCTACTTTTACCATATTTTAAAAATTTGGAAAAATAACTTAAAAGTAAACTTAAAACCTACAGCTATAAGAAACGATTCGTTTCGTGATTTAGCTGTTTTAAGCCTGGTTTATGCCCTTACTTTTGGTTCTGAACTAGCTGTAATTTCATTTTTTCCTCATTTTTTACAAAATACATTTGGCCTATCCGTGGTGCAAGCGGGAATGTGGGGAGCAAGTTTTGCTTTTATGAATCTTATTACCCGCCCGTCGGGCGGTTGGTTGTCGGATATTTGGGGTAGAAAGAGAACGCTTGCTTTTCTGATTTTTGGATCGGTAATATGTTATAAGCTTATGGGCGATATTGACTCTGATTGGTCGCTACAGGCTGCGATAATCGTTTCGGTTCTATGTTCTATTTTTTTACAAGCTGGAAATGGGGCTTGTTTTGCCATTGCTCCAATGATTAATAAAAATGCGGCTGGGCAAACGGCTGGTATTATAGGGGCTTATGGAAACATTGGCGCGGTCGGGTTTTTGATCGCTTTTAGTTTTATTGACGCAAGTTCTTTTTTTTACATGCTTAGTGTCTTTGCTATTTTTGTTTTGTTCTCTTTATATTTTTTAAATTCTTTTGATGAAAATAAGTCATTATTTTTTCAAAAAGTATAAGTAAATTTTTACTAGAAATTTTTTAGGAAAATCATTATGGGATTTAATTGTGGGATAGTTGGGCTGCCGAATGTTGGTAAATCGACTATTTTTAATGCTTTGACGCGAGCTGGCGCGGAATCTTCAAATTATCCTTTTACAACGATAGAGCCCAATGTAGGGGTCGTTACCGTTCCCGACTCTAGACTGGATAAGATTTCGGAATTGATGCCCGCAAAAAAGGTTGTTTTTACCAGTATGGAGTTTGTCGATATAGCTGGTTTAGTTAAAGGCGCTTCTAAAGGAGAAGGTTTAGGGAATAAGTTTTTGGGACATATACGAGAGGTGAGGGCGATTGTCCATGTAGTTCGCTGTTTTGAAGATGGAAATATAACGCATGTGCATGGGGAAATTGATCCGATATCAGATATTGAAACGATTGAAACGGAATTAGCGATAGCTGACTTAGAATCTTTACAAAAGAGAAAGCAAAAGATTGAAAAACTTGCCAAATCTGGAAATAAAGAAGCCCGATTTGAGATGGATTGTTTAGCGCAGCTTATTGAAGCGGTAAATTTGAACAGGCCTATTCGATCGTTACCCTTAGAAAGCGAAGCTGAAATTAATTTTGTTCAATCGTTAAATCTGATTACCTCAAAACCCGTTTTGTATGTTTGTAATACAGCCGATCCATCGGAGTCTGAAAATGAACATGTTAAAAAGGTTCAAGAACGGGCAGAGGTTGAGGGAAATCAAGTTGTGACAATTTCTGGAAAGCTTGAAGGGGAAATTATGGAAATCGACGACCCAGAAGAGCGAAGTGTTTTTTTAGAGGAAATGGGACTCGAAGAACCTGGGTTAAATAGAGTAATTAAAGCGGGATACGGTTTATTGGGGTTGGCGACTTTTTTTACGGCAGGGGGCGGTAAAGAAAATAGGGCATGGACAATTAGAAAAGAAGCTAAAGCTCCGCAAGCCGCAGGAGCGATTCATACTGATTTTGAAAAAGGATTTATTCGAGCTCAAGTTTACCATTATGCCGACTTAATAAAGCTTAAGTCTGAAAATGCAGTTAAGGAGGCAGGGTTGCGTCGTTCTGAAGGGAAAGAATATAAAGTTAAGGATGGCGATATAATAGAATTTCTTTTTAATGTTTAATAAAGCTTTTAGTCTACTCGCTTACTATAGAGTTCTGAGGATCTAAGAAATCTAAAACCAATCCTTCGTTAGCAAAAAACATTTCAAGGTTATTATCAGGTTCAACTTCGTTTACGTATTCTTGAGTTTCCTTTAAAATTTTCGACAACTTAAAGTCGTCATAAGTGGGTTCATGGTGATAAAAAGCCAACTTTTTTACATTGGCTTCTAAGGCGATATCGGCGCCGATTATTGTGGAGCTATGCCCCCAATCTTTCTTTTCTTCAAATCCTTCGACAAAAGAATATTGGGAGTCAAAAATTAACATATCCGCATCTTTAAAGAACTTAACTTCTTCTTTAAATTGGCCTCGTCCAAAGTCTTTATACTCAGCGTCCGTTGCGTAAATTATCGACTTACCTTTATAGTCAACCCTAAAAGAAAACGAGTCTCCGGGGTGATAATTTAATTTCCATGTGATTTTTACGTCGTCTAATTCTAGTGATTGTGACTTTTCTAATTGCACTATATTGATGTCCGCTTCGAAAATATCAAAGGAGACCGGGAAATGGTCGGCTTCTTGTTGGTATTCAAGTCTTCCGGCAAGATCGTCATGAGCTCCATATATAGTGAATTTATTGCCCGGAATAAAAAACGGATTAAAAAATGGTATGCCCATTATATGATCCCAATGAGTGTGGGAGATAAAAATATGAGCTTCTCCTTCTCCTTTGCCAAACTCTTTTTCTAACCAATCTAGACCTAATACCCGTAACCCTGTACCCGCGTCGAAAACTAAATTGTGACCTCCAACTTCAACTAGAACACAAGATGAATTGCCTCCATAGCATCCTTTAATATTTAGAGGTAGGCTTTGAATGAAGTTTTTACGCGATTCGGAGTTATCCAGATCTTTTGGTTTCATTAATTCCATGGCTTTCAAAAGTTTTTCTTCAATTTGATGAGGTAAAATTGGCGTTGGAATAGAACCTCTTACTCCTTTAAAAGTTGTTCTGAAAGTATTTGTGGGCATCAATAGGTTTCTCTTTTATTGGTTTATCAAGTAATCGAAGCGGAAAAAATAGTGATAGTTGGGATTTTAATACTCAAGTTTAAAAAACTTGTTAAAGATAGAATGGAAAGGAATAGTTCTTATTTGAAAATAAACTCAGCTTGTTTTTATACTTATGGAAGCTTAGAAAATTATATCTTTATTGGTCCAACTTTAAAAAATCACAAAGGATGATTTTACTGTGAAAAATCCCCGATATTTTTCCTCGGCAGGATTTAAATCCTGCCGAGGAAAGAAAAATATTTATTTTGGAATTACGTTTGACGCTTGAGGGCCTTTTTGTCCTGTAGTGATATCAAACTCAACAGACTGTCCTTCTTTGAGCGATTTATAACCATCTGATTGTATAGAGGAAAAATGAACGAAAACATCCTCTCCACCTTCCACTTCAATGAATCCATAACCTTTTTTATCGCTAAACCATTTAACTTTCCCGACAGACATAATATCAAATCTCCCAAATCTTAAAATACTGAAAATCCTTATACGAAAATACAAGGTACTTTTTTCTTTTAAATAAAATCCGGACTATCAAATATCCACAGGTAAGCTAATAGGCGAGAGCCCGGGAAGATTGCTATGCGACCAACCTAAGTTTCTAGGGATGGACAGCTATATAACAGTTTCCTATGAGGGAACCGGGTGGCCAAAAAAGACTTCCCCCAGCGAAATGCCAAACTTTAAAAGTTTCTCCTTTTCCTTGAAAATCTTGGCATTCATCTCAAAGGTTTATCCCGGACATCAAACCGTTGAGACTTTTTAACTTTTTACAAATTTGTTTTTTATTTTTAAGAACAAAAAACAAAATAATTAAGCTATCTATCGATAAATACTTATTGACCGTTAGGGACTTTAGCACATTATTTTGAAACGGTTCAAGCTTAATTCATGATTTGTTTTATTTTCTTTGCTCGACTAAATCGCAAATATTTTTAACAAAGTTTATACTTTTTAGGTAAGTATATATCTCTGCTTCTTTATGGTTTTTGTTGCTAAAATATTTTTTTAGATTTATTTCTGAGATAGGTTTTTTTGACTACATTTTTCCCAAAAAAAGTGAATATTTTTAAAAAAAAGCTTATTCAATATGAGCCGATTGAATTTTTACCTAATTAGGTTGCAGAAAAATAACTACGTAAATTAGTTTAGAATTCTGGTTTTTTAAAACTCTTTGAAAATTAAGGGATTATTTGATACTCTACCTAGGGTCTCAATATGAATTTCAATATTTTTGAAAACTAGTAATTTCCCTATTATGAATCCAGTTCAATATCAAGATTATTATCAGATTTTGGGAATTCCGCGAAATGCTACTAACGCAGATATTGAAAGAGCATTCCGTACTTTAACCGGTCGTTGGACTATTAGCCAACCCGAGCAAACTTTCCTCCAAGACAACTCGAAAGAAAGACTTTCGCTTGCAGAAGAAGCGTATTCCATATTGTCGGATACCGGGAAAAGGGATGCGTATGACCAAAGTGTATTTGGTTTTAAGGCGACTTTAGCAAGTAACCATCCCTATGCTGGACCAAAATCTCCCGTTTCTCGAATGGGCGGAATGAGTCGTGGAAATAAAAGCCGCCATAGTGTATACGAAGATTATTTTGGTTTTTCGGAAAAGCCATTTGATCTTACTCCCGATCCAAAATATCTTTATCTCAGTCCCAAACACAAAGAGGTTCTAGCCCATTTGGTTTTTGGTCTTCAGGAAAATAACGGTTTCCTTAAAATTGTTGGAGAAGTTGGGACAGGTAAGACGACTATTAGCCGCAGTTTTTTAAGTCAATTAGATTCAGGGTTTAATTTTGCTTATATTTTTAACCCATGTCTCAACTCCTTAGAGTTGCTTCAATCGATAAACTCTGAATTAGGAATACCAGCTGAAACTAATAGTCGTAAAGAGTTAACTGATATTTTGAATGAGTTTTTACTCGAAGAAAGAAAAAAAGGTAAGCGAGTTGTTTTAATTGTTGATGAAGCGCAAGATTTGGAAACTCCAGTTCTTGAGCAATTACGTTTGCTTTCCAATTTAGAAACCAATACGCAAAAACTAATTCAGATAATTTTAATAGGTCAACCTGAGTTAGATAAAATTCTACAAAAAGAAGAGTTACGACAACTTAAGCAACGCATTACGATTCAATGGGAATTGCTTCCTTTAAATCAAAAAGAAACCAGAGGGTACATTCAACATCGATTAAATGTTGCATTAGGCAAAGGAAAAGTTCGTTTTACAAAATCGGCTATGGATTTAATCTTTCGTTATGCACAAGGGATCCCACGAATGATTAACGTATTAGCTGATCGGTCGCTATTGATTGGTTATACTTTAAATACAAAAAAGATTACTGCTAAAACAATTAAAATAGCGGCCAAAGATGTTGGTGGCCTGCTTTTGAAACCCACGAATTTTGAAAAGATTACTAAAACAATTTTTCCAGCTGCTATTTTGGCTGGATTAATGGTTTTTGCGGCAAGTCGCGTGGAAATTCCCCAATTTGCAACTTCTATCAAAAATAAAGTCATAAATAATGACTTTAGCGATTATATTCGCAAAAACCCATTAGATACTGCGGTGAATATAATTCCTCGGGATATCAGACCGACCTTGAACCTTCCAGAAGCAACCGAAAAGAAATCCCCAGAAAAAACAAACTTTGGAAATAAACCCAATCTACAAGTTCCAAAAAAGGCATTAGCGACCCCTAAGCCGGTTATTTCAGAAATTGGATCTGTGAAATCTTTGGAGATTTCACAAACTGAGAAATTAGTAACCTATTTGTCTAGCTTAACATTAGAGGAAAGCAAAGAAGAAGCCGCGAAATGGGTATTAGAAACTTGGGGAGTTGATCCCGGTAATTTAATTGGGATAGATGGGGAAGTCATTGAAAACTTAGAGCTGGACTTTGGTTTATCTTTTTATGAATTCAGCGGGAATTTTTCTCGACTTGAGACTTTGAATTATCCGGTGATTTTGGAAATGAATTTGCCGAATGCTCAGGGAACTAAGTATTTGGCTTTGGTTTCTGCCAAGGATAATTTTGGAACTTTTGGTTCAGTCGATAAAATTGAAATGCCTTTTTCTGCAATAGAATCGCTTTGGAATAATAAAGCCATAATTTTTTGGAAAGATTTTGAGTCTTTGCCAAAGGACTTTGGAAAAGGATTTAAAGGTAAAGAGTCAATTTGGCTCCAAAAAAACCTGAGGTTACTTGGTTTTTTCAAAGGGCGAGAAGCTTCTAACTACGGGCCTAAAACTATTCGGGCAGTTAAAAAATTCCAAAGAAAATATGGAATTAGGGATGAAGGTTTGTTTGATATCGAAAGTAGATTGGCGATGTATAATTTGCTGGAAATTTATAATACTCCTAGATTAGTAGTTCGTTAAGTTATGAGCGCGATTTTAAATACTCTTAAAAAACTTGAAGAAGAAAAAAGTGTTTTTGAACAAAGTCTGGATGTACGAGATCTGGCTTTGCATAAGGAATTTGGTTCTACCGCATCATTTTTTCGTATTAGCCAAAAGAGAAATAATTTATTTGTAACGATTTCGTCCATTATTTTTTTAATCAGTTCTCTTGTTTTATTTTTTTATTTTAAATCGAATCAATCGATTGACAAAGACTTTACACCAAGCAATTTTTTTGAGACTGCTAAAAGTTTGGACGTTAATGAGGTTGATTTGCCACAGGGAGCCTTGGTTTCAGGGATTTCTATGGACCAAATACCTGGAAATAGAACTGAAGATATTGAAGGCAACTTGATTTCTTCAGAATCGATTCAAAATAATTCTGCTCCATTGGAAAACTCAAAAGTTGATGAAGTATCCAACCAAGCTAAAGTTGTTGAAGTTTTTAAACTTATTAGTTCTGGTCAAAGAACGAAAAACTCTTTAACTCCGCCTTCGAAATCCTCTTTCGAAACTTTGGAATCTAAAACACAGATTTTAGAGCCAATTAAAAGTATTCAGGAAGAATTCATAAAATCTAACCCAGAACTACCTATCAAAAACGAACTCATCAATAACGAAGAAGACATTGAAAAAACAAGTGAAGAAATTTTGAGTTTAATTAAAAAAACTCAAACTTCTAACGTAGAAGAAAACGCTTCTCCGAAGCCTCAAAGGTATAGTTCATTGAATATCCCAGAGCTGAAGTTAAAAGGAATAATTTTCTTTAGCGATGGAAACCCTGCCAATTACATTTTTGTTTCCTCGCAAGGAGAAAGCAATGTGAAATTAAAAGTAGGCGAATCGATAATGGGCGCAACGCTCCAATCTATTCAACTAAATAGGGCGATTTTCACCAAAAATGGCAAAACAGGTTTCGTCGAAATGGGAAAATAGATAACCTAAAAAAAGCCCTCCAATCCAATTAGGTATGTCGTTTGTCGTTGTGCCTGGAAAACCAAATTGATAAAATTCACAAACCCACCTTGAAGACTAAATAGCGCCTTATTTCTATTGCGCTTTAAGGGTGAACTGGCAATAAATAAGAAAAGGAGAGTTCTTTTTATTATTTATTGGTTTTGTTTTGGTTAATGAGTTTGTTAAATAAATTCAAAACATGTAAATTGTAAAATTACTTTTAAATAGCGAATCGTTAAATTTTTTCGAATTTCTAAAGGTTACCAATTTTCAATAGTTTCTCAAAAGTTAGACATTATTGTGAACAGCATGTGTGTAGGTGATAATGGATAATTAGACGGCACATGTCGTGTTTTGGCGAATTTTAATCTTATATTGGTTTGTGGTTTTTTATGAAACCCCCAAAAATAAATCCAAGAAAATTTACGAAAGAAGATATCGGAAAAAATGTTAATTCTGGCTCCTCGTTAATTAGTTTTACTATAAGAATAAAATTGATTATTGCTATATTGATAACTAGTTTGGTTCCCTTATGTGCATTGTTTTATTTTCTTGACGAAAAAATTGAAGATAAGTTGATGGAAATTAATAAGAGTAGGTTGATTTCTCTTCGAGAGGAGAAAAAGCTTCAGATTGAAGGATATTTCCATCAAATAAATAATCAAATAGCAACTTTTTCACAAAATCATATGATTGCTTTCGCGATGAAAGAGTTTAGCGAAGCATTTTTAAAAGTTGAGTCAGAAGCGGATGAATACTTAGATTCTAAAAAAGAGAAAAAACTTCTACAGCGTTATGAGTACCAGTTAAAAAATACTTTGGGATCTGATGAAGATTCCATTAACCGCTGGTTACCAAAAAAAAATAGTTCTAAAATCTTACAATCCCTTTATATTTCAAATAATCCAAACCCAATAGGGAAAAAACATAAGTTAGATTTTGCTTCTGACTCTAGTTCCTATACGACAATTCACAAGAAATACCATCCTACGATTCGCGATTTTTTAGAAAGGTTTGGTTATTACGATATTTTTCTTGCAGAACCTAAAACGGGACATATTGTTTATTCAGTGTTTAAAGAAGTTGATTTTTCCACTAGTTTACTAAATGGCCCCTATGCCGAAACAGCTATAGGACGTGTATTTCAAGCCGCTTTAAATTCTTCTAAGCCGGACGCTGTTTTTTTTGAAGATTTTGAACCTTACGAACCTTCTTATAATGCTCCTGCCGCATTCATTTCTTCGCCGATATTTGAAAATGGAGTTCAGATAGGAGTTTTAATTTTTCAAGCCCCTATTGATCGGATCAATTCGGTGATGACTAGCGGGAAAGCTTGGCAAAGAGTAGGGCTGGGCAATTCGGGTGAAGTATATTTGGTAGGTCCCGATTATAAAATGCGAAACGACTCTAGGTTTTTAATACAGGATCCTTCTCAATATTTTGAAGCTTTAAAAAGTTTAAACGTAGATCGCGATATTTTGGAAAAATCTAGAAAATTAAATACCTCTATTGGTTTGAACCTCATAAATACTAAGGGAACCTCCGCCGCTTTAAAAGGAGAGACGGGGTTTGATATTTTTGGGGATTATAGAAATATTCCAGTTTTAAGCGCTTATGGACCCGTTGCTATTATGGAATTGAATTGGGCAATATTAGCAGAGATTGATTTAGAGGAAGCTTTAGAAGCTAGAAACAAAATCCGGTGGTGGGCTTTAAACTTTTTAGCTGTATTGATTGTAGCTCTTGCGGTTGTAACAGGAGTTTTGAGTAAAATCTTCTCAAGGCCTATTGTGGATTTAGCCGAAGCGGCAAAAGAGGTTTCTAAAGGCAATACCAAAGTGAGTGTTCGGTCGAAATCTAGAGATGAAATCGGTAATTTAGCAAGATGTTTTAATGAGATGGTGGGAAATATTAAAAAAGCGATAGAGCATCAGGTCGACGCTATTGCTAGTACCGCAGCAACATTAAAAAACTCCACTGGCGATATTTCTTCTGCCGTAAATCAGCAAGCTTTGGTCTCTGCGCAGCAATCTTCGTCGGTATCTGAGATTACGGTAACTTTAGAAGAGCTGGCTAGAAACTCTGGCCAAATCGCAAGGAATTCACACGCTGTAGTAGACGCATCCGAAAAGTCGTTATTAGAATCTGAAAAAGGTATGGAGGCATTGCGCGCTTTAAAAGATCAAATGGAAGTAATTACTTCCGACAATACGAATAGTATAAATGTGGTTCTAGATTTAGGAATAAAATCTAAAGAAATTGGCAAAGTTATGGGAATAATAGATAACGTTGCCAACCAAACAAAACTTATCGCATTTAACGCTTCGATTGAAGCTTCAGGAGCTGGTTATGCGGGAACGCGTTTTGGCGTAGTTGCTGTAGAAATTAGAAAACTAGCGGAAAATGTAACCAAATCTACGGATGAGATACGGAGCACAATCCAGGAAATCCAAGAGACAGTTCAAAGGTTGGTAATTGCATCTGAAAATGGCGGTAAACGTGTTGAAGAAGTTGCTCATCTCGCGGAAAGTACCTTCACTCAGTTAGAAACGCTTGTTTGGGGGGCCCGGTTAGCAAACGATGCAGCGGAGAAAATTTCAGAGTCCATCCAAAAGCAAGAAGAATCTACCGCTCAAGTTGTTTCCGCAATTAAAGAAATAGAAACAGGGATTTTAAAGAACTCGGATACCGCAACAAAGACTAATGAAATTGTGGCTGGCCTTTCTAATTTAGCGAAAGAGTTGACTCGATTAGTGGAAGAACTTAGGAAGGCTGAAAACAAACCTAATGAGCCTTTTTCATAGGTACGTCTCTTGATTTTACCTTTATAAAACGATTTAAAAAACCAACTTAATTATAAAAAATTGAAAGTGGCTTGGAATTTAGAAAAAGCGTCCGTTTGGGCCAGGGATAAACTTCGAAAAGCTGATATAAAAACCTTTGATTTAGATGTTGATGTTTTATTAGCTCATGCAATTAACCAACCGCGGCGTTTTGTTCTTACTTATCCAGATTATCAAATTCCTCTAAAAATCATGAGGGTTTTTCAAAAGTCGATTTTAAGAAGAGCCAAGCGCGAACCTATTCACTATATTCTTAATAACCGTGAATTTTGGTCTTTTGATTTTTTTGTGAACCAGTTCGTTTTGATTCCTCGCCCCGAAACGGAACATTTGATCGAACATTTTTTAGAGCTTGCGCGCGATCAGAGAAATGAGCAAAATTCTCTAAAAATACTAGACATTGGCGTTGGTTCTGGGAATATCTCGATAACGATTTTAAAGGAACTCCCATTAGCTAAAGCGACAGCTATTGATATTTCTTTGGGCGCGTTAGAAGTTGCTAAACGAAATGCAAAGCATCATGAAGTTTTAGATCGAATACAGTTTTGTCTTGGAGATTTATTTCCTGAAGGAGATACATTTCCAAATCAATTTGATTTTATTTTATCAAACCCTCCTTATATTGCTTCTAGCCAATTTGATTTTTTGGAACCGGAAATTACATGTTTTGAGCCAAAAATTGCCTTAGTATCAGGAGAAACTGGTTTGGAAGTGTACAAAAGGTTGATTTTGGGAGCGCTTTTAAGACTGAAGTTTGGCGGCTATTTGATATTAGAGATAGGAGATAAGCAGTTGGAACAAATAACATATTTAATCGATCAATCTGGGGCGTTCGATAAAGTATTTACGGTTTTTGATTATGCAGGAAAGCCCCGAACAATCTCAGCAAGAAGAAAAATAAATGGATAAAATTATTGTAGAAGGCGGAGTTCCTTTACACGGAACTGTGACGATTAGTGGATCAAAGAATGCTGTCTTACCCATTCTTGCCGCTACGATTTTGACTTCTGGTAAAAATGAACTCCAAAACGTCCCAAGAGTTAGAGACGTTACTACCATGGTCCAATTACTTCAAGATTTAGGAGCAAAATTAGATTTCTTTGAAAAAGATAAGGTTGTCTTAGATTCGTCGTCCATTTATAAAACAGAAGCTCCTTATGATTTGGTTTCAACTATGAGAGCTTCTTGTCTGGTATTAGGACCGCTTTTAGCCAGATTTGGGAAAGCGCGAGTGAGTTTGCCAGGCGGTTGCGCAATTGGAGCTCGTCCTATCAATCTTCACTTAAAAGGATTTCAGGAATTAGGGGCGGAAATCGATTTAAATAACGGATACATAGAAGGAACGGTAAAGAAGCTAAAGGGCGCTCGAATATTTTTCGATACAGTTACGGTAACCGGTACCGCTAATCTGATGATGGCAGCCTCCCTGGCTGAGGGGGAAACGGTCTTAGAAAACTCAGCAAAAGAGCCGGAAGTAGTTTTTTTAGCAGACATTCTAAATCGCGCTGGAGCAAAAATAGAAGGAGCGGGAAGCGATACAATAATAATTCAAGGCGTTTCTTCATTAAAACCGATTTCGTGTAGAATTTTACCCGATCGCATTGAAACTGGAACTTATATGATTGCCGCCGCAGTGACGGAAGGCGAAGTTGAAGTTGTAAATTGTGTTCCTGAACACGTGGAACCCCTTGTTCAAAAAATGAAAGAAGCGGGAGTTGAAATTGTTTGTGGAACGTCCTCAATAAAAACGAAAGGTTCAAATCCGCTTATATCGGTTGATATAAAAACTCATCCTTATCCCGGTTTTCCTACGGATTTTCAAGCTCAATTTATGGCGATGATGACCTTGGCTTCCGGCCAAAGCGCCATAATGGAAACTGTATTTGAAAATAGATTTATGCATGCCGCAGAATTGGGTAGAATGGGAGCGAATATTACAATAGAAGGTCATACGGCAATAGTCAAAGGAGTACAAGACCTTTGTGGAGCGCCTGTAATGGCTACCGATTTACGCGCAAGCGCCTCGTTAATCTTAGCCGGATTAGCGGCAAAAGGTGAAACTGTCATTTCAAGGGTTTATCATATTGACCGCGGTTATGTCGAAATGGAAAAAAAATTGTCTGAGCTAGGGGCTAATATCCGTAGAGTCAAATAGAATGTTAGGCATTAAACTTAAAGAGTTTGAGGTTTTAGGAAAGCTTTTATATGGAAAAAGACTTAAGTCAAATAAAATTCTCCAATATTTTATTGTGGATGCCTAATTGGATTGGGGATGTTGTTTTGGCTTTGCCTGCGGTTCAGGCCTTATATAGTCGTTTTCAAGAAGCGAAAATTTCAGTTGCAGTTCGCTCCCCTTCCCATCAACTACTAGAAGGTCATCCCGCTATCGATAAGGTTTTTGAGATTCCATCGGGCGAGGATGTCGGTTTTTGGGAACAAACTCAATTTGCCCGGAGCTTATCTAAAAATAACTTTGATTTAGGAGTGGTTTTCCCTAATTCTTTTAAAAGCGCTTTGTTTTTGCGATTAACTGGCGTGAAGTATCGGTTAGGTTATAACACAGACTTGCGTAGCGGTTTGCTAACCAATTCAGTCGAAAAAGACGAGCAAGCAAAAAAATTATACCGTGTTGATTATTATTTGGATATTTTAAGACCGCTAGAAATAAAAAAAATGGAATCGCGGTTTATGTCGGCGATTAAAATTGAATCAAGATTGCGAGCTAAAGAAATATTAGCCGACTTGAATGTGCGTCATGGGGAATTATTGGTAGCTTTGCATCCAGGAGGATCTAAATTCCCAAGAAGATGGCATGCTGAACGCTTTGGTATATTGTGTCAGAAACTTATAAAAGAATATGACGCTAAGGTTATTCTCATAGCCGATAAGTCGGAGCGTGATATTTTGGACCCCATTGCCGGTTGTTGTCCGCAGGACAGATTATTTTGTCTTACGACGCTCGCTTTACCGGAGATTTCCGCCGTTATTTCAAAATGCAATATTTTTATTGGAAACGATAGCGGAATGATGCACATTGCGGCTATGGTCGATACTCCCGTAATTGGAATTTTTGGACCAGGAAGCCCTGAGACCACGGGGCCATTTATGGAAACGGGAAACTATGAAATTGTAACAAAATCTTTTCCTTGTTCGCCTTGCAGACAAAACTTTTTTAAGGAATGTAGACCTTCCGCTCATAATAAACCTTATTGTATTGAAGATATTAGCGTGAAAGATGTGATGGATGCGATAGATCGATTGACTAAGTCTCGTGGAAAATCTTTGTTTGGAGCAGAAATTATTAGGGAGTCTTAAAAGGAATAATGATATGAATGATGAAAAACAAGATCCATTAGAATCAAAAATTTCTCAAGAAGGGCAGGGGCAGGAAAAAGTTCCAGAAAAAGTAATTGATTTAAATGCCCTGTTCCCAAATGAAACTAACGATTTGAATGTTCTATTCCCAGATGTTGAAACTAGAGAATTACTTAAGAAAGTTTCAAAAAATAAAAAAGATATAGAATCAATTAAGCAAAGATTTGAGGAAGAGACTAAGTCTACTGAACAGGAAAGCTAATGTCGAAAACAATGGCTATTTTTTTCTAATAAACTTTCCAGACTTTTAGTTTATTCAAAGTTATTCTAGTAACAATAATATTTATGATTTAAAACAAACTATCCGCAATTGACCTGAAAGTTTTTTGTTTCTAATAAGTTCCCATCCAAAAGAATTTTTACTTGCCATTTTCCTACAAATTTTGCCGCGCTAATATCTGGAACAAGCGGGTATCTTTCGTTAAAAAGATTGTTAAATTCTAAAGCTACCCAGTTTTCTACTTTAGGTTTATTTGCAATAAATTTTAAATTAATCTGATTTTGTTGTTTACCTTTTGGGTTGATCCAAAAAGCTGTTATTTCATGAGTGCCTGTTATATTCATCCAAGAAAAATAAAGGTATACTCGATTCATACAGTTAAAATTTTTCTTAGGTTTTTTGTCATCGAGATTGTCTGTTAAAAAAGCCGAATAGGCGGGAACTGAAGTTGATGTAGGCGCTTTTAAATATTCGGCAAAGCTTATTTGATTCGGGAAAGTTATTGCGTAAATTATTAATACGTTAAATAAAAAAAAACAAAGAAGTTCAAACTTTTTTATTATACGAAGCAGAGCGCTAGTTGGTCGAGAATGCTTTGCAGAAGCCTGAAGGGATGGTTCAAATCTCATAGTGTGTTGTCAGAGTTTATTATCTGAAGGGCTTCTAGATCTCATTGCGTGAGGATGTAGTTCGGAGCTTTTTTCGAGTAAAATATCCAGAATATGCGACATGTGTTCAAAACCCATTTGATGACCTAAACTTCTAAAAGTTTTTTTGGCTGCCGTTATAAACTCTATAGCTTTAGGTTTATCTTTGAGTCCCCAGTAATACCTTCCCAAGGATTCTTCAATTTGCGCCAAAATTAAGGAGGCGGGTTCCTTATTAATTTCCACCAAAGCTTTCTTATACCAACTTGCTCCAGTTTCGCCTTGATTTAACTCTATATACATATCTCCAATTTTTTTAAGCGCTTGTGCCTTGCCTAGAGGGAATTGGGCTTTTCCGTGAGATGTTACTGCTGTTAAATACTCTGTTTCCGCGGCGGGAATATTATTTGTTATTAGGTAAACATCCCCTATAGATTCATGAATGATCCCTACTTGCCGAAAGTCGTTTCGAGCTTTAAATATGGAAATGGCTTTGTGATAGTTTTCGTTTGCTTTCAGGTATTCATGGAAAAAATAATTTTCGGATGCTTTTTGAATTAGACGAAAGCCTTCGTCTTTAATTTCTTCTGGTAAATTTAAACTTGGTTCTTCTGGCTTAATTTGGGAATAATTGATTGAAAAAGAAGCTACAACTAAAACTAAAGCTCCAATGACCAAGAGGATATTTTTTTTTGATAGTAATATTCCCATAAAGCTTTTTTTAAGTTTAAATACCGAAATTTCTTTTCAACTCTTTTTATTTTAATTTGAATTAAATTCTTTTATTTCTAACCCGTTCTTTACAAATTTAAAATCAAGAATACGGGCGCCTTCTTTCTCTATGGCTTTCCGAATAAAGTTTTTATTTTCTTTATTAGCCATAAAAGCTAAACATCCTCCTCCACCCGCTCCGCAAACCTTTGCGGCTAAAGCGCCTGCCTTTTGGGCTGCAGTTGCAATCCGATTGATTTCTGGAGAGACAATGCCGGGAGCTAATTTTTTTCGGGAGATCCACTCTTCTTCCAATAGTGACGGCAATTTTTGAAGGTTACCTTCGATTAATGTCTGGGATATTTCTTTTGAATTATCGCCGATTTTTTCTAAATTTTTAACGACTTTTTTGTTGCCCTCTATTGTTTTACGAAATACTTCCCAATTATTAATTCCAGATTTTCTGGGTTTGCCCGTGTAGCAAAGGGTGAATTGATGGGTTAAATCCACTAAATTGACCTTTATTTTTTCGACTTCAATTTGAAGCATATTTGAGCGAAGAGAGAGCAAGCCACCATATAACGCCGGGTAATAATCTTGCCAACCTGTTGGAACGGAAATCACTTGAGTTTCGATATTTTGAGCGACAGTCATTATTTGAGAGCGATTTAATTTTTTATCCGTAAATCTGTTTAAAGCCCCATTTAAAGCAATTCCTAAAGAAGAAGATCCACCTATGCCCGATCCCGGAGGAGCTTCGCAGTCAGTTTCAATAATAAAACCAGTTTTTGGTTTATAAAATTGAATTGTCCTTAAAATCAGCTTTAATGGGTGTTTGAGGGGAATTTTATTTATTGATGAGAAACTTTCATTAAGATTTAGGTCTTTAGATTTTACTCGGATCGTTTTGCCGCTTAGAGGAGTGATTTTAACAGTGGCGAATAAATTAATAGCTGCGTTTACGGTTGGAGGATTGTCAAATAAATGGTAGAGGGGCCAAATATCCAAGGTTCCGCCAGCCAAATCTATTCTAGTTGGCGCGCGGCTAAAAATAGTTTTTTTCACAAATTAATCCAGTCGACCTTTAACTTTTTAAATCGTCGTCAGCTAAACCTTTTATTTTATCGCGAAGTTTACTCTTAAGTCCTTCATAGGAGTCTTTTTTAATGATTCGGTTAAACTGAGATCGGTAATTTTTAATCATGCTTACGCCTTCGATTACGAAATCATAGACTTTCCAGTTCCCTTGTTCTTGGATCATTTTATAGTCTACGTTAATCACACCGTCTGATCGTACAATTTCTGTTTTAACCATGGCGTATTTACCTTTAATGATTTCTTCGCCATATTTAATTTTTTCATTGCTATAAGATTCTAGTTTTGTTGCGTATGAGTTTTCCAGAAGTTTGCTAAATAGATCTACAAATTCTTTTTTTTCAGCGTCGGATTTTTTGTTCCAATGCTTAGCTAGAGACCGCATACTCATTTGTTTGTAACTGAACCTTGGGTTGATTATTTTTCTTAGTTCCGCTTTTTTTGCATCGATGTCAGTTTTAAATTGTTCAGTTTTTAATACCTCAATCACTTGATCTATGGTTGTTTTAATTGTATCTGTCACTTGAGATGCGGATACAGCTGTTGTGGCGAGCAAAGAAAATGAAATCAATGCTGCGAATAAGATACCTTTAAAAGGATTTTGTTTTTTCATCTGGGAGGACTCCTAAAGTTATTTAAGACCTATAAAAACAATAACAAATTAAATGTGACCGTTCAAGACAGTCTTCAAATTATAAAATAACTCTATAAGAGAGTTTAATGTTTCTATTGGTAAAACTGACCTAGGTTAGAGCATGATTGTCGGTGGAATCTCTAAATCCCTTACCTTGGCCCAATGGTTTAAATGCGATAATGAGTATAGGTAGAAGAGTTAGATTATTAATTAGAGCGACCACCATCGCAACTCCTGTTAGCAACCCGAAGTAAATTGTTGGAATAAAGTCTGAAAAAGTCAGTATAGAAAACCCTACGGTAACAGTGATCGATGTATAATAAATCGCTTTACCTATGCTGCTGTGGCAGCGGTTTGCTGTAGCGGAGTAGTCGCAATCCTTAGGAAATTCTTCTTGAAATCTATGAATATAGTGAATGGAATTATCTACAGCAATGCCGACTGAGATAGCGGCAATTGTAATTGTCATCATGTCTAAGGGAATATTTAACCACCCCATAATTCCTAATACAAGGCCTGCGGCCAATATATTTGGCACAATGGCTAAACAAGACACTGAAATGTTTTTAAATAAAACGATAAACATTGCCAAAATGCTGAAAAATACGGCTCCTAAAGTCAAAATCTGTGATTTAAAGAGACTTTGTAACATATTGTTGTAAAGTTTGACCATTCCAGTTAAGTGTACGTCATTTTCGGAAAACTTTTGTTCCTCAACTAGATAACGCTTAATTTTATTCAAAAGTTCTTTTCTTTTTAAACTAGGATCTGAATCGATTAAGCGCATGGTGATCCTGATTTGATTAGCGTTTTCAGTTAGATAAGGGGACACAAGGGTGTTTTTTACGTCGGGTGGAATCACTTTTCGAATGATGGCTAAATCGTAATCGTCCGGCATTTTCCCGTCGTTTAGATGACGAAATACTTTAATGAAAGTAGCGATCGATTGGACTTTTCCCACTTGCGGAATTTTTTCCAGATAGTCATGAATCGTTTCTACTTTTAAAAGAGGTTCGGGGTGAAACCAAAAATTTTCGTCTAGAGCGTCATCAGATTTGTTTTCTTGTTCTCCGAATGGATCTTCAAAGGGATCTTGGTCCGAGTCTTCGGCATTTTCGGAAAATGGATCCACAAAAGGGGCTTCCAGGGGATTTTCTTTTAGATTTTTTAAAGAATCTAAGTATTCATAAAATTCTTGGTCTGCATCGATAATAATATCTAAGGGTGTTGTTCCGCCTAACTCTTTATCTATCGTAAGCATTCCTTGATAGATTTCTGTGGTGCTTTTAAAGTAATCGATAAAACGGTTCTCTACCTCTAATTTTGAAATGCCTATAATACTTATTATCGCTAGGGCTCCCGAACCGACAAAAATGGCGTTTCGCCATTTTTGGGAAAAAACGCCAATTGCTTCCGTCATTTTTCTAGTTGAATCGATGTTGGAACCCGGTTTGTCGGGAGCAAATAGACTTAAAGCTGCTGGGAAAAAAATGAAATTTAAAGCAAATGCGAAAGCGACACCAATCGTCATCATCCATCCAAAATCAATGACGGGGCGAATTTCACTTATTACTAAGGAACTAAAGGCTACTGCCGTTGTCAGGGCGGTGTAAAAACAAGGGCGCGCCATATCGGTAGCTGATTGGAAAACAAGAGTTCTGTGATCTGCTTCTGGGGATTCAGCGTGTAAATCTCTGTATCGAACGATTAAATGAATGGTCAACGCCATGGTGATGATCAAAAGGATCGAGATAAAATTTGACGAGATGACTGTAACTTTCCAATCGAACAAACCTAAGTAGCCAAGCATGACAAAAGCGGAAATAAAACAGCAGGCCATGGGTAATGCTATCCAACGAAGCTTTTTAAAGAAAAAAGCGAGCGCGACTATCAGAAAGATCATCACCCCAACTCCGAATACGCTTAAATCATGACGGATAAATCCAATCATGTCGGAAGTAATCATTCCAACCCCACCAAGAAACATTTCGGCTTTATCGCGATAACGATCCATTATTTCGCGAATATTATCGATTTCTTTTTTTTGCCGTTCGTTGACGAAATTATGATAAAAGCTGAATTCGCCAATTATTTTTTTGTATTCTTTTCTCTCTTCTTCGGTCAAGTTATTGGCGTTGTCTTTTTCTCGAAGATCGTTGCGCTTATAAAGCAAATCGTAATATTTTTGATCTCTTTTAAAAACGATCTGAAGAACGGTCGTGTTACCGTCTTTGTTCATTAAAAGATTTTTATAAATTGGACTTTCATTAAATTCTTTTCGAGCAAGCTCCTTGTCTATTCCGTCTGTTTCTAGAGTTTTTATATCTGAGGAAAGTTTAGAGATTCGAACTTTGGGACTATTAAGTAGAGGAACGTCTAAAATAGTATTTACTTTTGAAACTCTAGGGCCTTTTGCCAAATCGTTCCGCAACGCTTTTAACGTAGAAAGCGTTACTTCGGACATCATATCTTGATTCGGTTTGAAGGTGATAAGGAGAAAGTCGTCTCCCCCATATTGTTTTGAAATATTTCTGTAATAACTTAGCGATGAGTCGTTTTCCAAAACTAACGATTCGGCAGACGCATCCAACTTTACTTTTCCAACGTTCAAACCAATGCCTACAACAACTATTGCAACAAATGCTAGCGAAGCCCATGGGCGGTCCAATATTAATTTTTTATAGATAGTAGAAAGTTTGAAGCTCATTTATTTCAAGTTTTTTAGGAAGGGAAAAAATTAATGGGAAATTATTCTTTTGTTGAGGAAGTTGAGGCTTGATTTTTAAGAGTATTTAATACGAATAGTATTCTAAACTTTAAATTAGAAAATTGAAAGTTGGACTTTTTTCAATTACTAATGTTTAAGTTATACTAACTCAAAAAAAGGGGAGCAAGTAATAATTTGTGCCGTTTTTGTGAACATATATTTCGATTCTGGGGCTTGTTATTTTTGATAGGGTCCTTAATGGGAAATCCCATTGTGGTAGAAGCTTCAAAAAAAGGATCTTTAGAAAACCCAGTAAAAATGATTTTTGTGCCTTCTGGAGATTCACAGGCAATATTAGCCGAAGGCTCGGAAATAGCCGATTTACTCTCTAAGAAAACGGGTTTATTGGTAAAAGCTAAAATAGCCACAAGTTATGCTGCCGCAATTGAAGCGATTGGCGCCAATAAAGTCGATATCGGATGGTTAGCTACTTTTAGTTATGTTTTAGCAAAAGAAAAGTACGACGTTGATTTGCTGTTAATAGTCTCAAGGTTTGGCAGTCCTACCTACCGAGGCCAAATTATTGTTAAAGATGGAAGCGGTATTAAAACATTAAAAGACTTGAAGGGGAAACGAATGGCCTTTGTCGATCCTGCCTCTACTTCCGGTCATATATTTCCCAAAACCTTGTTGCTTTCTAAAGGAATTTCTCCCGAAAACTTTTTTTCTAAATCTCTGTTTGCCGGATCCCACAATGCCGTTATTTTTTCAATTTTAAAAGGGGAAGTGGATGCAGGAGCAACATACGACGACGCCCGCGCCGCTATAGCAAAAGTATATCCAGAAGTTTATAGTCAGACGAGAATTTTAGCCTATACAAAAGATATTCCTAACGATACCGTATGCGCTTCTAAAAATCTGGACCCAATCATTAAAGAAAAAATAAAAAAAGGACTTCGAAATTTATCAAAAGATCCGGAAGGTTCAAAAGCTCTAAAAAGAATTTATGGGATTAGTGAATTGATAGATTTTGACGCGTTATTTGACCCTGTCCGGAAGGCTCGAAAACTATTAAAACTCGATTCTGCAAGTCTTGAGTAATATATAGAAAACTCAGAGTATGCTTGCTTTTGTTTAACCGTTTGATTTTGGCAACATCAGAAAATGTCAAATTCCCCAAAAAATTGCGATTTATTGAAGGTTGAAGAACTTAGTAAAACATTTCCTAATGGAGTTAACGCTTTAAAAAAAGTTTCTTTTAAAGTGAGGCAAGGAGATTTTATAGCGGTTTTAGGGAAAAGTGGTTCTGGAAAATCGACATTATTAAGATGTATTAACAGATTGGTTGAATCGACATCGGGAAATATTGTTTTTCAGGAACAAGATATTGCCAAGCTTTCTTCAAAATTAATGCGTAAAGCGCGAAGGAAAATGGGTTTCGTTTTTCAAGACTACAATCTTGTAAACCGGTCTTCCGTTATATCTAATGTTCTTTCGGGAAGGCTTGGATATACCGACTCTATAGCAAGTTTGATAAATTACTTTTCTGAAGAAGATAAGATCAGAGCATTTGAAAATCTTGAACGGGTCGAAATTTCCTCAAAAGCTTATGATCGTGTCGATACTCTGAGCGGCGGTCAGAGACAAAGAGTTGGCGTTGCTCGCGCTTTGATGCAAGAACCTTCTCTAATTTTAGCCGACGAACCAGTTTCTAGCTTAGACCCATCTTTAGCGAAATCCATATTGGCAATTTTAAAAAAAATTAACGAAAAAGATAAAACTGCCATTATTTGTAATTTACATCAGCCTGAGTTGGCCAAAGCATTTGCTAACCGGATTTTGGTTCTAAAAGAAGGCGGTTTGATTTTTGACGGGGTTCCCGGTGAATTGGGAGAGTCTTTCAATGAGTCAATTTACCACAAGTAAACCTTAAGGAATTGGAAGTAAATCTCTATTCAGGCGTTTTGCTGTTTGAAAAAACTTTTGCGCTTTGTCTGAATGACCTTGAATATTTAATAGGTTTCCTAAATTGAAGTGAGCTTGGGCTAAATTTGGGTTATGTTTAATCGCTTTTTTAAAACTTTCCTTGGCTTTTTCGAATTTCCTTTCACCAAAATAGACCATTCCTAAATTATTATAGCCGCTCGCAAGATTGTTTCCGTATTTTAGCGATAATTGAAATTCTTTTTCCGCGAGACTAAATTTTTCCGCAAGTAGATAGATCCCTCCGAGTTGATTATGCGCTTTTTCGTTGTTGGGTTCTTCTTTGAGAGCTTCTTTATATTGTTCCGCAGCCGCATCAAAGTTTTTTTGCTCATATAAAATAGATGCCAAGAATAAGCGCGCTTCTACAAATTTTTCGTCTAATTCAACAGCTTTTCTACTGAAAAAAACGGCTTTGTCGATTTCTTTTTTTTGATAATAGGCCAGGGCAAGATTAAGGGCGGCTCGTCTGTGTACAGGTGGGATATCTAAAGCCTTTTTATAATGTTTAATAGCCTCGTCTAAAAAACCTTTGGTTTCTAAAGCGACGGCATAGTCGTTCCACTTAGCGGATTGGTTGTCGTTTTCTACGGGGCGAAAAACTACGGTTGCCAATGCAAGTAATACGATAGCAAACATCGTCATTTCCCTTTTGGTCATCCTTAGAATTTTATCCTTTCCTTCTACAAGTGCGAATGCCGCAAGGGGAATCATTGCGGGAACAACCGGAATGCGATATCTCGATTTAACGAAGAAAATAACCACAGATAGAGTGTACGAAATAATAAATAAATAAATTCCGATGAAAGGGGGAGAACTCCAACGTCCCCAAAATAAACCTGCTATCGTTAAAATGAGAATGACGCCATATGGAATGAATTCTACATGCAGAATCGGAGCAAACTGTTTCATGAAATTAAAATCATAGTTGTCTCCTTTTTCACTATTGTTAATGAAAATAAAGAATTTTTTGATTTGTAGAACAAGAAAATCGAAAGGTTGCTCTTTAACAAACTTCAACCCCTGACCCATCCAATAATCAGAAACCTCTGAAGCTTTTAAGGTTTTTCCTAAATTCATTTCGGCGCGCTTTTTGGAATCTATTTCTTCGTAAAATGGAGTAAGACGTATGTAACTGGGAGCGATGTTGTAGCCATCTGCGATCGGATTGTTGCCGATAAAAAAATTAAGACCTGCCGCGCTATTTACTAAGACAAATTCGCCGCCTACATAATAATTACGGATTGTACAAGGAACGATAAATAAAGCTGTTCCTAGGAAAAAAGCTATTGTGTTTTGCCACCTTAAAGATTTCCGAAGCGGGAAAAAAAAGAACCAAATCGACAATATGGCAGTTACGACTAAAAAATTTCCTCTAATTGGGACCAAAATACCTAGTATTAAACCGCACCAAAAGAAGTTTCTGAAAGTTGGGGTGTCGCAGGTTTTAAGTAAAACAACTAAAAAAAGAGCCGTGAAAAAAAGACTTAGGTTTGCTTTCAACAAGAAACCCGAATAAAAAATAAAAGCTCCATGGAACGTTGCAAGAACCGCGCTTAAAAGGCCAATACGCCGATTAAATAGATGTGTTGCGAAAACGTAAATTAACCAAATAGAAGCGACGGACAATAGACCCTGCAGGACCAGGACAAGTCCAATATTTACTCCAAAGATTTTATAAAGAACCGCTAGAAAATATTGGTATAGGGGGGCCATAAAAAAAACTGAGTCGCCAACCCAGCCCTGATCCAGAATTTTGAGCGCTTCCTTGTGATACCAAGCGGCGTCGACTAAAGGAACATCAAAATATGGAGTTTGCATTAACTGAAACAAGTAGATCGCATTAAGGCAGAAAGCAGCGCTTAAAATACAGCTAAGCGCGATGGGGAAATTTTTTATGGAGGATCTCATGATAAAGAGAAGATTTAATTGTATGAATCGGCTAATTGAGATTGTTTTGGTAGAGAAATCTTTTAGGAGAAGTATAGTTAAGAAAATGCGGTAAAATGTAAAGAAGACGCTAAAAATCTTTTGGAGTTAAAGTTTTCTTAAAAGACTCTTTTACTATTTTTAAGATAACAAATATTTAAGTAAACGGCTAATTTTCTAAGTTAAAAGCAATTAGTCTATTTACTTTTTATCTATTTAAAGAGGGTAATATGTCTAAAAAACGATTTTTATTAGCTTTGAGTTTAGTCTTTGTTTTTTTGTTATGTATTGGATTAAACCTTGTTGCGGCAGAAGGTAGCGCTGTTGATTTCTCTGGTAAAGTTAAGAAAGTACTGGTCGATAAAAATAAAGTTGGAATTAAAGATCCGAAAACAAAAAAGAGATTTACCGTGGTTATTAACGATAAGTCTAAATTGGAGGGGTTTTCTTCAATAAAAGAAATTAAAAAAGGAGATTTAGTTGAAGGAAATTATGTGGTTACTTCCGGTGGTAAATACATCGCTCAAAAATTAACTAAGAAGTGAACCGTAAATTTTATTAGCTTTAGAGTTGGACTTATTTTTTATTTTGTCTTTTGAGCAATATGAAATTGTATTATACCCATGGATTTTGCCAATTAGAGTTACAAAATTTTAGAAAATAGATGGAAGGTTTTAATCAAATTAATGCGATAGAGTATCTTTATTATTTTTAATAACTTACTTTACCCATGACTTGAATTGACTTAGAATGAGACGGAATTTTTGAGGAAAAATGGAAAATAAAACAAAAGAATTAGAGAACAAAATCGAATCTCCAAAGGTATTAAAGTCTTTTGGAATTCTTATGGGTAGTGTTTTTGCAATTGTCTCCACAGTCTTATTTTTTAAAGGCGCTAAGTGGTGGGTTTGTGGTTTTGGGAGCGTCTCTCTAATATTTTTTGTTTTGGCTTTTTTTGCTCCTTTACGCTTAAATACATTTCATAGAAAATGGATGCGTTTTGCCGAAGTGATCGGCGCTTTTAATATGAAACTCATTTTGGGTTTTGTTTACATGATTTGTTTTTCTTTAGTAGGGTTGATTTTTAAGATAATTGGTAAAGATCCGATGAAAAGAAAGTTTGATCCTAAAGCAGAGTCGTATTGGGTGGATCATGATGTTGTCAACTCGGAGGGCGGTCTAGAGCGTTATGAAAGGCAGTATTGATTAAATCAACTAGATCGAATATGGCAAGGTATTGATAAAAAATGGAAAATCTTCATAAAGAAATTCTTGGCTTGATGGGTAAAATTGACATCAATTGTCGGGAAGAGCAAGGAATTATCGCGATTGAATTATCGGGGCAACTTGATGTTTATAATTCTGGAGATTTGGCTAAAATTGTGGATGCTTATATAGCGAGAGGGTTTAAAGAGTTTGTATTGGATGTAGAGAAAGTAACCTATTTAGATAGCTCCACAATTAGCGCTTTTATTACCTGCCATCAAAAATTAAACAAGTTGGAAGGGCGCTTTCTAATTACAAGTCTGACGGGCGCCCCATTGGAAGTTTTTAATATGGCTAAGTTACACGATGTTTTAGAAGTAAAAGAAGATATGGACGAAGCGTTTGACGACCTATTGGAGTAGCTGCTTTAAAAGTTCTTTAATTGATATTGATTTAGTTGGACTTCAATTCGATTAGTTTTAATACCATTTCTTCTTTTGACAACCCCTTGTTGTATTTATTCAAAATTTCTAAAACTTCTTCTTCTGGAAGATCAAAGTCGTCGGCATAATCTTGGTAAGTGTATAGAGCGCTTCCAAAGTTTCTAAATTGATCTACAACCTCCCGCGCTCTAGCCAACCTTTCTTCATTATCTTCTGTTGTCATTTAGTTCTCCTATCGGTAGGTACTTTGAAAAGAAAACTTATTCTTTCCGAAAATAACTGAAAAATTCGTAGTCCACAATCTTCAAAAACTAAGCGGGTTTTCAATTTATTTTTTGAAAACCGGATATTCTAGGCCATTACTTTGATTTTTAATAAAAATTGAAAGTATGATATCTTGATTTGTATTCAAAATCGAAAACTTTTATTGCTTTATTTGGCTATTTATCTTCAAAGGTCAAAAATCCAAATGAAAAATAAAGTATTTGTTGTGATTATATGTTTGATGTTTGCTTTTTCGATGCAAGAAGTTTGCATTGCCGAAACGGTAGAAGGTCATCCTGCGAATATTCAGATTCCCAAAGAACCTGGTTGGAAGGCTCCTTCATATAGAGGCTGGGAATTAATTAGCGTTCCTGGATTAATTTCTACTTACTACGATTTGAATTTAGATGGAACGCTTGACTATATGGTAATTCGGAAGATGCTGAGAAAAGCTGCTGCCGATAAAATGTCTATTAAGGAAGCGGTAGAGTCTGCAAAATACGATGGTTTGACTTTGTATGTTTCAAAACCAATAATTTATTTTACGTCTAAATTTCCTCTTTTCTATTGTATCGGTTTAGATTATCGAAAAAATTGCGACAATATGTGGGTAGATATAGAGGAAGATGGTTTAAATGGAAATGAAGCGCATTACACACTTTCGACGCCAATTCCAAGCGTTCGATAGACACATTAATTTCCCGCTTTTTTTAATAGTATGGATGGTGGTTTTTGTTCTACCGACTGCTGTTTTTGCTCAAAAAGTTCCAGATGGTTATGAGATCAGTAAGCCGTTTGGAGGGTTTGACGCGCCTAAAGAAATCTCCCCCAAAGTTTTTTCAAAAGCTAATCGTATAGGAAAAGGCGGAGCAATTTACAAACATATGTGTGTTTATTGCCATGGAGTCGATGGTAACGGCGGTGGCAAGGCGACGGCATATCTTTATCCTTGGCCACGTGATTTTAGGAACGGCATTTTTAAATACCGGTCAACCCCTTCCGGTTCGTTGCCTTTAGATAAAGATATATATCGAACAATAGCGAATGGTATACCAGGAACAGCAATGCCTGCTTGGGTAGATTCGTTAGATGAAGAAGAGATTTGGTCTGTCATAGAATATATTAAAACGTTTTCCGATAAATTTAAAAATAGTAAGCCAAAACCGCCAATAGTTATTGGAGCTCTTCCTAATGTAAATAAAGAATTATTAAAAAAAGGACAAAATTTATTTAGCTCGTCCAAATGCAATCAATGCCATGGCACAGATTTAAAGGGAGATGGCCCATTAGCCGATGATTTGTTCGATATTTGGGAACATAGGGCCTTTGTTTATGATTTAACAGATCCCAATAGCTATAAAAGAGGATTTGACATAAAGAGTATTTATTTAACTCTTACTTCCGGTGTCGATGGAACTCCAATGAAGGATTATGTGGGGTTATCGGATTCTGAGAGATGGGCTATTTCTGCTTTTATAGAATCTAAAGTGGAAAAGAAAAATTATAAAAAGGCTAAATACGAGGATTCATTAGCCATTACGCGCGTTGAAGATGAGATTATTGTCGACCCTAAAAATTCCATTTGGAAAAATGTACCGTCCAAAGTGGTTCATTTACTTCCATTAAATTCTCGAAAGAGGCCTATTGTTAGGGTAAAATTTCAAGGAATAATCAACGACGATGCTATTGCCTTTCGTTTGGAATGGGAAGACGAAACACCCAATAAGTCGGCAAGTCGCCACCAAGACTTTAAAGATGCGATTGCCATAGAATTTGCCTTAGGCGATGTTGTTTTGCACAAACACGGTCATAATGAGCCTTTTTTTGGCATGGGAAACCGAGGTAAAGTCGTTAATATTTGGCAATGGCGGGCAGATTGGCAACAAGACATTGAAACTAAGGAAGAATTGGAATATGCTACCGAAGATATGGACATGGATGGGATGATTTTCGGCGGCGAAGTAAATCCGGTTGACTCGATCAATCCATTTCGAGAGCAACCTGTTGAAGAATTAAACGCCGAAGGTTTTGGCACTTTAACTCCACAACCGTTGACAAAACAAAATGTTGAAGGTAAGGGCATTTGGGAAGACGGGAAATGGATGGTTACGCTTTACCGCCCGTTGGACTCATTAAATAAATGGGATATAAAGTTTGATGGTAATGCCCCCTTGTTGGTTGCATTTGCGATCTGGGATGGGGAATATAGAGATATTGACGGCCGTAAAACTGTCGCCATGTGGCAAAAGTTATTTTTGCCAGAAAATGATGTTGCAAAATGAATGTAAATTGGCTAAATAATTACTAATACAATGATTAAATGAAGTTAATTCAACCTGGTAGGATTGATTGCCTTTTTCATTCCTTATAGATTAGTTTTTAGCTAGATTAAATTTTTGATACGGTATTAGTTGGGAAAAAAATACTTGGAGGTTTTTTAATGTCCGACGAAGAAAAGTTAGAAGAAGAAAATCAAGAAGAAGAGCGATCCGTCGAGGTCTCAGATGAGATCGACGAAGATGATGAAGATCTCGAATACGTTGAAGAAGATGAAGTCGACGAAGCTCTTGAAGAGGAAGAAGGCCCCGAAAAAGGCGCTGTATTAGTCATTGGGCAAGGTGACTTTGAAGTGAATCAATCGAATCGCGGAGCCGATGATCCTGGAGATAATACGCTCAATGAGCCTCAATTTATAACTAAATTTGGCGAAATGCTTTTTATCTCGGATCGTGGTAACCACAGAGTTTTGGTTTGGGACCAGATACCCGAAGAAAATGGAGATCCTGCCAGCGTTGTTATAGGGCAGGAAGACTTTGCCGACTGTTTGGAAAATCGCGGAATTACCACAACCTTGGATGAAATGACTTCTGGTTTAGGCGATGAAAGTTTAGATGGTTTTACAATCAGTCAATGTGAGGAAGATACAATAGCTGCGCCTGCTGGTTTAGATGTTATTGACGGTAAACTTTATGTCTCAGATAGTGGAAATCATCGAGTTTTAAGATGGGAAGCTTTACCTTCAGAAGATGGGGAGGCTCCAGGTTTAGTCATGGGACAGGATAATTTAGAGTGTAACGAGGCAAATAGGCGTGGTGTCATAAGCTCTGCTTCTTTATTTTTCCCAATGGGGATTCGATCTGGCGACGACCAACATGTATTTGTTGCAGACAAAGATAACCATAGAGTATTAATTTGGGACAAAATCCCTTTTAATAATGGTTGGAACTCTGATATTTCTTTGGGACAGGGTGGAATGGATGAAAGAGAACCCAATCGAGGAGACTTTGAGAAATGCGGGCCCGATACTTTAAGTTTTCCGACTGGTGTCTTTTACCACGCAGAAGAAGATAAGTTATTTGTTGTAGATCAAGGCAATAATAGGGTTTTAATCTGGAACAAATTGCCAAGAGAAGTTGGAGCTCCTGCGGATCTTGTTTTGGGCCAAAAAGATTTTTATAGCAGAGAGGTTAATGGCGGCGTGGGTTCTAGGATTGCCTCTAATTTTGGATTTTATTTTCCAACCGATGTGGTCTATGGAAGGAAAGGATTATTCGTTTCCGATTCTTCAAATAATCGAATATTGGTTTGGACTGAATTGCCCACAGAAAATGGTCAGCCTGCAGATTTAGTAATAGGACAAGCTGATTTTGTGCAAAATAAATTTAATCGAAATAGCGATATAACAGCTTGCACGTTGAACGATCCTTATGGATTATTTTTAGACGAAGATCCTGAGGATGAAGAAGATATAGGACGGCTGTATATTTGCGATAGAGGTAATTCTCGGGTAGTTGTTTGGGACGAACTTCCAGCTTCTCCAAATGTGAGCAAAGAGGATGAGGAAGAGGATCCCGATAAAATTGTTTACGAATCAGAAGAATTGATGGGCGATGACGACGACTTTATGGACGATGACGACGACGATCCGCCACATTCGGTTCCAGTAACATGATTTAGATTATAAAAGCCCGGTCTTTTTAGATCGGGTTTTTTTTTATTTTAATTAGTTTCGATCAAACTTCATTGCTTTTTCAATCTCTCTTTTTGCTTCTTTTTGCTTAATATCTCTCCGTTTATCGTAGAGTTTTTTACCTTTAGCTAAAGCGACCTCCACTTTTACTTTTCCCTTTTTAAAATACAATTTTAGAGGAATGAGATTAAAGCCCTTTTCTTTAACTTTTCCTATAAGACGGCCGATTTCTCTTTTGTGCATTAATAGCTTTCTTTTCCGAACAGGGGCATGATTAAATTGATTGCCTGGAGTGTAGTGGCTTATGTGCGCGCCCAATAGCCAAGCTTCTCCTCCTTCAATTTGAACGTAACTATCTACCAAATTGGCTTTGCTCTCGCGAAGGGCTTTTACTTCTGTTCCCCAAAGAACGATTCCCGCCTCCATGGAGTCTTCAACAAAGTAGTCGTGACGGGCTTTTTTGTTTTGGCAAATAATCTTGATTTCGCTCATATGTTCTAATTTCGTTTTATTTCGATTGAGTCGCCAACCGAAATATTAAAAGACTCAGATGCATTTCCTTCGGAACAAAAAATTTCTACTTGGTCCCAGCTATTAATTAGAGCGGTAAGAGATTGTTTTAATCCGAGCTCGTAATGGGAAACTAAAGGAATTTCCTTTTGATTGTTTAAAAAAATTTTTATGTCTTCTAAGTTATCCCCAAAACTTTTTGTTAGAAGATCTTTGGAAATATTAGAAGTTAGATTACCAAAACGGTCGCGATAAATTAGTTCTCCTTTTAGGCAATGATCAATAAGTTTAGGTTTCGAAAAAGTAAGGGGCATAGGTTTTTCTAAGGTTTTCCCTAATTTTTCGATAGGTTCTCCATTGGCAATCCAAGCGGCTGCTGGAGCAAAAATATCGCGCCCATGAAACGTTTTTGAAATAGGTTTTAAGAAAACTTCCTGGTTAGTTAATTCAACAACTGGAAAATTTTCAAGGAAAGGCGAAAAAATACCATTGTCAGGTCCAATGAAAAAATATTTATTTGTTTTAATGGCCAGACCTCTACGGTTGCTTCCAACCCCTGGGTCAACAACCGCTAAATGAATAGTATTCTCGGGAAAGTAAGAAACGCTTGCTTGTAGGGCATATACAGCTTGAGATAAGTTTTGAGGCGCAATTGAGTGAGTTAGGTCAATAATTTCGGCATTGGGGCAAATATTTAAAATGACCCCTTTCATAATGCCCACAAAGGGATCGTCAATTCCAAAATCGGTTGTAAGCGTTATGATTGGACGCATCCAAAGACCTGCCCACCGTTAATTTCTTGAATTTTAATAGGAACAATTTGATTAATGAGCGAATCGTCGCCCTCGGCTAAAACTGAAAAGTAATGTTCAGAATGTCCTTTTAATAATCCTGTTTTTCTGTCTCTTTGATCCTCAAATAAAACCGATACCGTTTTCCCTAAAAGCTGGTTTTGGAAATCAAACGATTTAGCTTGCGCTAGATCTGTTAATTCTTTATTTCGTGATTTTTTTTCATCTTTGGGAATTGAGTCTGTAAAATCAAAAGCTTCAGTTCCTTTTCTTCCGGAATAGGAGAAAACGTGTAGGTAAGTAAAAGGTAAATGAGAAATCATATCTCGCGTGTTTTCAAACTTCTCCTTAGTTTCTCCAGGAAATCCGACAATCACGTCGGCGCCTAAGCCAACAGTAGGTATCTTTTCGGTAATTCGGTGGATGACATCTAAATATTGAGCCGAGTTGTAATTTCGGCGCATATTTTTTAGAACAGCAGTATCTCCGCTTTGTAATGGGATATGGAAATGTGAACACAGTTTGTTTGACGATGCCATAAGTTGGATTAGGTGGTCGTCAATTTCCATTGGATTGATTGAGCTTAATCTAACCCTAAAATTTCCATCTAACTGAATAATTTCTTCAACTAAACTAGAGAAGGTTTCGGGAGGATTAGAATCCATACCATAAGTGCCTAAGTTAATCCCGGTTAAGGTTATTTCCTTATAACCAGATTTAATAAATAAACGTATGTTTTGGAGAATATTTTCTCGGGAGTCGCTAATAGACTTGCCTCTAGCGCGAGCGACTGTGCAAAATGAGCACTTCTCATCGCAACCTGTTTGAACTTTAATAAATGCCTTTGTTTTACCTTGAAAATTATCAACCGGAATGGTTCTAAATTCTCGTATTTCATTAATATCCGACATGTGAATCTCGGATTTTTCTGGAATGTTCCAAGGTTGATGCTTGGTTAAAGTTTCTTTAATAGCTTGGGCGATTTCTAATTTATTTGCGTTTCCTAATACCAGGCTCAGACCGGGAATTTGCCCGGCTTCTTCAGGGCTATTTTGAGCATAACAGCCTGTTAAGACAACAAGAGCATTGTCGTTAATACCTAAAGACTTCCTTACTGCTAATCGGGAACTATAATCGCTTTTTTGGGTAACCGTGCAGGAATTAACGACGTAAACGTCGGCTTTTTCTTTATGACCCACCACGCTAAAACCGTCTTTCTCCAATATTGCTTGCATTTCTGCGGTATCGTGTTGGTTTGTTCTACAGCCTAATGTTGAGAATGCGACTTTCATTGAATTATTTTTAGAAATTAGATTGAAATATGTTACAGAATAGCGGTTTAACTACAAATTATCGGCGTATAAAACAAGTCTTGTAGCCTGAAAGACTTTGTTTTCAAAGATGACATTGATCTGTATTCGATTTCCAATATCCCTATAATTAAATTTTTTTTCATGTCAGATAAAATTAGTAGGCAAACTTGTTCCTAACCGACCTCTAATAATTGATATTATTGTTGTTTTGCCGATATTTGCTGTCTAATTTATTCTGCGTTTTTCGGTCTTTTTAAATTGGTTAAAATCGTTGCCAAATTAAGCTTTCATCTTAATGCAAAAAGTTGAAATGAATCAATATGAATTTATGGTTGTTATGAGAACAAGGAAAGACGGACTCTTGACCGCGAGAATTCAGTTTGCTAGTATTCGTCAATTAATTTCCCGTTAGTTGTATCTGCTGAAATTGGCGTTTATCCGCCTTAGCCCCGCTGAATATGTCCCTTAATGGATTCGAAAATAGATCTTTTTTAGAAAAATGGCTTGATAAATCCATAAAACATTACGTTTCACAAATGGATGTTAAGCAAAATGGCGGGTTGCACGATTTAATAATTGGGGCAGTAGAGGAGCCTCTTGTTCAAATGGTGCTAGAGAAGACTAATGGAAACCAAACTCAGGCGGCTAATATTTTAGGCCTGAATAGAAATACATTGCGGAAAAAAATAAAGGCCTACCAAATCAAATGCAAAGAGTCCCCTTAGCGGTAGTAATTTTAGCCGCTGGCAAGGGTAAACGGATGAAGTCTGCGCTCCCCAAAGTCGTCCATCCTCTTGGTTCTAAGCTCCTCATGTCGTATATACTTGATACGGTATTTTCATTAGAACCAGATAGAATTGTAACCATTGTTGGTTATGAAGCCGCTAAAGTATCAGAAGCTTTTCCAAATCCTAAATTAGAATTTGTCCAACAAAATGAACTGTTGGGTACGGGGCATGCCGTATTGCAGACGCGCGATTCCTTAGAGAGTTTTTCAGGTAATGTACTTATCCTTTGTGGCGATATGCCGTTTATAAAGACAGAAACGCTTAATACTCTTATGAAAACGAGAGTCGAGTTTGAGCTGGCTTGTGCTTTTCTAACCTTAAAAACGCCTGAAAAACGTGATTTTGGTCGTATTATTAGAGACTCTAGTGGAAATGTCGCAAAAATTGTGGAGAACCGGGACGCCACTCCGGACCAAAAAACTATTGACGAATACAATGCAGGCGTTTATTGTTTTGAGAAAGAATGGTTATTTAAAGCTGTTGAACAGTTAGAAAATAACAATGCGCAAAGCGAATATTATTTAACGGATGTAATTCAGTTTTACTATAATCGCCGAGCCCCCGTTCGGGCGGTTCAAACGAATGACGCTAAAGAACTTTTTGGCATAAATTCGCAAGAAGATTTAAAACAAGCCGAACGTTTGTTAAACTCCTGAATTTAATTTAGGTCGTCTCTCCCTCAAACAATTAGACCCGGTCATGAAAGCAATCATTTTAGCCGCAGGAAAAGGCGGTAATTTACTCCCATTTTCCTCAACCCGACCCATCCCAATGGTTAGCGTTGCAGGAACAGATGTTTTTGACAATACCATTGGCCTTTTAAAGAGCTCTGGTATCAACGATATCTTTGCAGTTGTTGGGCATCAAAAAGAAAAGGTTATTGAAAGGATAGGAGAGTTTAGTCATAACGGTTTAAATATTCATTACCTGGAACAGAAAAAGCTAGGGGAAATTGGAGTTGCCGTTTCTCAAGCTAAAAGCAAGATCTCTCCAGGCGAATATTTTATGCTTGTATATGGCGACATTGTCGCTTCTTCTAATATTTTCAGTAAAATTCAACAATCTTTTCATTCATTTAAAAGCGCCGTTGCTTCTATCTGCTTGCCGCCTTCTAATGAAATGTTTGGCAATGTATTTTTAAACGCTCAAATGAAAATTACCCAAATTATTGAAAAACCTAAAAACAATGATTTGGGTAACTATGTTTTAGCGGGAGTCTATATTCTTCCATCAAATTTTTTTAATATCCTTGAAAAAAACCGTTATTCGATGGAAAAGTCTATTCGAGAGATGGCTCAAAAAGAAGGATTAATGGCTTCTATGTGGGAAGAAGAATGGTTAGATATCGTCTATCCTTGGGAAATCCTTACGGCCAATCGAATTTTAATGGATTCATGGGAAGCATCTTCAATTTCGAGCTCTGCCGTTTTAGAAGGAAATGTGACTATGCAGGGCTCTGTGAGGATCGAAGACGATGTTGTAGTTAAAGCTGGCGCTGTATTAGAAGGACCATGTTCGATAGGCAAGGGAAGTTATATTGGAAACAATTCGTTAATTAGGAGCTATACATCCTTAGGAGAAGGTTGTTCGGTTGGATATGGCGTTGAAATGAAAAATTGTGTTGTTTTCAAAAATAGTAGAATCGGTAGATTGTCGTTTATTGGGGATAGTGTACTTGGCGAAGAAGTGGATGTTGGAGCCGGGTCTATGACAGTTAACCGGTCGTCCGACTGGTCTCCGATTGACGTAAAATTAGGAAGAAAAGTTTTTAAAACGGGCCGATCGAAATTAGGAGCTTTTGTTGGCGATGGAGTTGTTATTGGGGCCGGTAATACTATTGAACCTGGTACGATAGTCGGTCCAGGAAAGAGTTTGCCTTCTTGTTATACCGTGAAACGATAACATACTTGGGCTCTTTGCTAAAAATCATTGTATTTCAATTGGGAAAAACGACAAAACGTTGAATGGGCTTCCCGAATTAAAGTTAAAGTAAGATTTTAAGCAAAAGGTAAAAAATATATGTGCGGAATTAGCGGAGCGGTTGGATTGAAAGACATTTCCAATGCTTTGTTTGAAAGTATTCGAAATTTAGAATATAGAGGTTACGACTCTTGTGGAGTCGCTCTTGTTGAAAAAAAACGATTACTGATAAAAAAGAATATCGGGGAGGTGGAATCCTTCTATCGCAAGGAAAGCGTATTACGCCATCGGTCAAATATTGGTATTGCTCACACTCGCTGGGCTACTCACGGTAGCGTTACAAAAGAAAATACTCATCCTTTTCTTTCCGGGTGTGGAAAGTTTGCCGTTGTTCATAATGGGATAATTTCAAATTACAGATTATTACGCAAGCAATTGACTCGCGAAGGTTATAGATTTCATTCTGAAACCGATAGCGAGGTCATTCCTCAATTATTGAGTAAGTTTTACGCTAAAGAAAAAAATATAGAGTTGGCATTGCGAAAAACTGTAAATGCGTTGGAAGGGACTTATGCGTTAGCGTTTATTACAGCTCATTTACCAGATCATATTTTTTGCGCTAAAAGAGAATCTCCATTGATGTTGGGAATCGCAGACGAGACTAAGTTTATTGGTTCCGATTTCAATTCTTTTATCGATTTCACAAAGAATGCCGTGATTATTGAAGATGGGGAATACGCGGTAACCTCGAAGGATGGGTATATTGTAAAAAACTTGATAACAGGCGATGAAGTTGCAAAGTCCATTATGAAAATTGAATGGGATTCTGAAACTTCGAAAAAAGGCGGTTATCCCCATTACATGCTGAAAGAAATTTACGAGCAACCTCAAACAATTCAGAATGCTTTAGATATTAGCGAAGATGATATTGCCGATCTTTCCGATAGGATCTTCAAGGCCAAACAGGCCTATTTAGTTGGAGTTGGCACAACATTTTATGTTGCAAAATTTGGAAAATATATTTTAGCCAACTTAGCGGGTCAGTTTTTACCGTCGATCAGTTCCGACGAGTTTGTAAGTTTGGCCAATGTTGATTCCGATAGTTTTGTGTTAGCGGTCTCCCAGTCTGGAGAAACTTACGATACGCTTTCGGCTTTAAGATATGCAAAGTCTAGAGGATGCCCAATGGGGGCTATTGTTAATGTCATGGGATCTTCCATGGCAAGGTTGGTTGATAAGGCCATTTTGCAAGGATCGGGGCCGGAGATTTCTGTAATAAGTACCAAGGCGGCAATTTCCCAAATGGCTATTCTGGTTAGAATAGGACTTCATTTAGGTATAAAAAATAAGACTATTTCGAAACAGATTTTTAAGAAACATATGAAGGATTTAAGAGAGTTACCCGAAATTATTCATGGAATTCTTAACGAAAGATCTGGTTTTATTCATAGGATTGCTCACAGATATTGCCAAGTAAAACATTGGTTATATTTGGGTAGAGGTATTTATTATCCAATTGCATTGGAATCGGCTTTAAAAATGAAAGAAGTTGCATATGTGCATGCGGAAGGAATGCCGGGAGGGTTTCTGAAGCATGGAACGTTAGCGATGATTGACGATAATATTAACTCTATTGTTTTTATGCCTCCAAAAGAAGATAAAGATCTTTATAATTTAACTTTGCACTGCGTTGAAGAAATCAGAGCTCGATCAGGTTTTGTTTTAGGAATACATTTTGATGCGCGAGGTAAAAATAAAGACTTGTTTAGCGAGGAATTAATTCTTCCTTCAGTATCCCCAATTATAGCTCCATTTTTGCAGTTGGTGATTGCTCAATTGCTTGCCTATTTTACGGGAACTTCCCTTAAGAGAAATGTTGATAAACCTCGCGCTTTAGCCAAATCGGTTACCGTTGGCTAACTCGTATAAAAATATATAGAGATAGATAAAATGAATACCGTTTTGACTGTTGCCGGTTCCGACCCTTGTGGAGGGGCTGGCGTTCCCGTTGATCTTAAAACTTTTTCAGCTTATGGCGTTTATGGATATTCAGTAATTTCAGCAGTAGTAGCGCAGAACAGTCAAGGAGTTAATGCGTCGGCGACGGTCGCTCCAGATTTCTTAAAGGCTCAGGTAGACGCAGTTTTTGCAGATACCAAACCCTTAGCGATTAAAACGGGAATGTTAGCGACGGAAGAATCTATTAAAACGATTAGTTCCATATTTAAAAAAAAACGAGTTAAGAACTTGGTCGTAGATCCGGTAATAAAATCTTCAAATGGAAAAGTTCTTTTGAATGCAAAGGGGATAGAGGCGCTGAAATCTGATTTGTTGCCATTGGCGCTGTTAGTAACGCCCAATATTCCTGAAGCGGAAATTCTCTCTGGAATTAAGATAAAAACAAATGTCGATAAAAAGAGAGCCGCTAAAGCGATTTTAAAATTTGGAGTCAAAGCTGTTTTGATTAAAGGCGGCCATGGAGCGAAAAATGCGGATGATTTACTGTTCGAGGAGAATAAAGTTTACGAATTCCCATCTCAAAAACTATTAAAAGGGAATATTCATGGGACGGGTTGTGTTTTATCAGCGGCAATTGTTGCGGGTCTTTCTAAAAACCTGAATTTAATTTCGGCAATAGAGAACGCGAAAAAATTTATAGTTCAGTCCATTGGTAAAGCAATAACTCCAGGGAAAGGCGATCCAATTTTAGAGCCCTTGAACGGTTTATATGGCCAAGCTGAAAAACACGAACTTATGCAAAAAGCTTTGCAGTTTATTCAAACTTTGAAAGAAAACAAAATTGGACGATTGATTCCGGAAGTTCAATCAAATTTAGGTTTGGCGATAGAAAATGCTGTAGAACTGACCGACGTGATCGGAATTCCAGGGAGAATTGTTAGAAATGGAGACGATGTTTATACGGTATCTCCTCCAATGTTTGGAGGATCTCGCCACGTAGCAGATATTGTTTTAACCGTTATGACTCATGATTCAACTAAACGGGCTGTGATGAATATAAGATACTCCCATCAACTTTTAAATATTTGCAAAAAATTAAAATATAAAATTGGTTCCTTTGACCGCGCAGACGAGCCCAAAAAGGTTAAAACTTTAGAAGGGTCTTCTTTAGAATGGGGAACAGATAAAGCAATTAGAGATTTTGGAAGCGTCCCTGATATTATTTTCGATATAGGCGGGTTTGGGAAAGAAGAAATGATCCGCGTAATTGCTAAAGACTCCGAAGACCTGCTCCAAAAAATTTTGAGAATCAATTTCTTAGCCAAAAAGCTTTAGAAATTTTTTTTAGTCCAGTTTGTATAATTTTCCTCCAAAACCCCCCTTTTTTTCTTTCCAGTTCCATTGATTTATCAGTGAGTTAGGTTTACAAACTTTTTAATTCAAGGTTGACGAAATTATTCTTTAAAAAATATTGTTACGCTTTGGTTACAAATCATATTTTTTGCTCTAAATTATATAGAATAAGATATTAAGAAAATTTCAGATAAATTTTCGACAAAAGTTTTGGGCTTTTGCCGAAAATTAACAAGTCCATATTTGCTTCTTTTATTTCTAGAAATATGCTCTATGAATCTTATTAAAGATGAAAACTCAAATAAAGTTTTAATTGTTGAGGATGAAGCTTTAGTTGCTTTTGAAATACAAAAGAACTTGGAAAAAAACGGCTTCGATGTCGTTTCTAATGTAGCGTATGGCGAAAAGGTTTTAGATGAGATAAAACTCCATAACCCAGACGTTGTTTTAATGGACATTAAGCTAAAAGGCGAGATGTCTGGGTTAGCGGCCGCTAAAATAATAAATAAAGAAAAAGATATTCCAATTATTTTTTTGACCGCGTATTCCGACGCCCAGACCATTGAAAAAGTAAAAGAAGTTGGGGCTTATGGGTATATCGTTAAACCGTTTCATGAGCAAGAATTAAAAGTCGCATTAGAAATGGGATTATATAAATTTAATTCTGAGCGAAAATCTCGAATGAGTGAAGAGCATTTTCTTCAGTTCTCCGACCATATTGAAGACGCTTTTATTATTTCAGACAAAAGCGGGGAGAAAATGTTTTTTGCGAGTAAAGGTTTTGAAAAAGTTTTTGGTAGAAAACAGGAACGTTTTATTCAAAATTCAGAGTCTTTCTTAGACATAATATATAAAGACGATCTTGAGTGGTTTAAAGAATTTCAAAATTCGGATGAAAAGGGAAATTGCTCTTTAGAAGTGGAATATCGCGTCTTTTTGCCGGACGGTTCACTGCGCTGGATTGTTACGCGAGCGTTTCCGGTCGATGAAGACGATTCGAGGTCAAGAAATATAATGATTACCGTTTCTTCTGATATTACCCAAAGGAAACAAACTGAAATTAATTTTAAGAAACAGATTGATTTTGTCGGGGACCAATTGATTTTAAAAAACCTAGATTTGCAGTTGAAAGAGGACAAGATCGAAAAATTATTAAATGAAAAACGAGAGGTTTTATCAAACGTATCGCATGAATTTAAAACTCCTTTAAACGCAATATTGGGTTATGGACAATTATTGGAGGCCGATAGTTTACATAACTGGACCTTTGAACAAAAAGATCATCTAAATAATATTTTAAAAGCCGGGCATAATTTACTTAATCTCATTGAAAAAGTTTTGGGTTTTTCAAAGGTTGATTCTGGCGATATTCCTATTTCGATTACAAGCGTTTATTTGAATAGACTAATAGGCGACCTAATCGATCAATATCAGGCAAAGGCTAAGAAAAAAGGGATAACAATTACTAATAAGATTTTAGCCAATAAAGGTTTTTTTGTCTTATCCGACACTTTACTTTTAAAACAAGTTTTAATGAATTTAATTTCTAATGCCATTAAATTTACCGATACTCAAGGAAGCGTTGAAATTAATTGTGAACTGGAAGGAGAACGTTCTCTTCGCGTGACCGTTATTGATACGGGTTGCGGGATTCCTCAGGACAAACTTGAAGTGATATTTGATCCATTAGTTCGAGTGGGCGAAGATTTATATAATCCTGAGAACAAAGGTTTAGGACTTGCCGTTACTAAAAGTTTAGTTGAGCATATGAACGGAACGATTTCAGTGAAAAGTAAACTTAACGTTGGAAGTCGCTTTTCTGTCGAATTGCCTTTGGATAAAACTGTTGAGTTAAGCGAAAATTAATTTATTTTTTTGTATTCCTATTAAGACGTAAAACCCCTCCTTTTAAAAAACAATTTCAAATTTTGCTCCGTTATTTTTCATTAAATTTAAGACTCCTTCTAATTGTGAATTAACAAGAAGCGAAACTACCTTTAATCCAATCGAACTATTTTTTTCCAGTGAAAAATCTTGAGAAAATCCAACGCCATTGTCGGCGACGGTTAGTTTCGTTTTACCTGAATTCGTATTTGAAACATGAATTTGTATCTGATTATTTTGGTTATTATGAAAGGCGTATTTTAATGAATTCGAAACTAATTCGTTTATGATTAATCCACAATAAATTGATTTGTCAAAATCAAACGATTTTACTTGGATTTGTATGTCCAAAGAAATGTTCGAATTGTTTGAGCCATAAATTGAAAATAATTGATTCACTAAAGTGCGTATATATTTTTCAATATCGATCTGAGAAAAGTTTTCAGATTCTAAAATACGCTCATGCACTAAAGCCATTGAGAGTATTCTATTTTGACTATCCCTTAGTATGTTTAAAAGTTGAGGGTCGTTGACATTTTCTTCCTGCAAATGCAAAAGTCCAGATACGACTTGTAAGTTGTTTTTTATTCTATGGTGCAGCTCTTTTAGAAGGATTTCTTTTTCGAAAAGAGATTTCTTTAAGTTTGCTTCCAATGTTCTGAAATTTGTTATATCTGCAATAGTGCCGATGTATCCCACAGCTTTCCCTGTGCCGTTTTCTTTAAATATAGTTTGTCCCAATACTTCTGTTAATTTTTCGTCAGGGCTTAAAAAACGACATTCGAATTTAAAGTTGTTGGAATTTTTTACAGCGTTATCCCAATTTTGTGAAAATAATTCTTTGTCGTCTGGGTGAATGTTTTTCAGCCAAGCTTTTCCAAAAGAGTTGTTTATTGGAACTCCAATGATATTGGAAGAACGATTATTGATGTATATACAGTTTCCCTCTAAATCGGAACGCCATATTCCAATTGGCGATGTAAGCGTAAGGTCGTGGAATAATTCGGTACTTTCCCTTAACTTTTCTTCCCTGGCTTTCCTTTGGTCTACCATTTTTGTAAACGCGGCAATGAGTTTTCCTAATTCGTCGGATCTAGACTTGGGAAATAAAAAACTGTTTTCACCGTTTCCGAATTTTTCCGCAATTTCGGAAAGCCTGAGTATTATTTTTTTTAGCCCACTTGAGAAAAATAATGCAAACGTCAAACTTATCAAAAATATGACAATTGTCAGAAGACCAAGAAATTTAATACTTTCTTCGTTAGCTTGTTTTTTTAAAGCTAAAATTATATTTTTAATATTTTTAGTGTCGGATGGTTTTAAGTCCAAGGAGTAGATAAGTTTAATAAACCCTAATTTATTGTCCTCTAAAAAAATAGGGCAAGTAATTATGATTTGGCCGTCAACTTCAATAAATTTACTAGCATTAGGGGATGAGACTTCGTTAATAGTTGAGAGAGATAATGTTTGATCAAAGCCTAATAACTTGTCGGAACCATCTTGGATTAATTTACCTTTTTTGTCGAAAACATAAACTTTTTTTATGTGGGGATCATTTTTGATCGTTTTCAATATATAAAATATGTTTTCTGGATCAAGGTTATAAAGTGGGTTGACTAACTCCTCAGATAAAAACTTGGCAACGGATTTCCCTTTATTCTTAAAATGCTCGGATAACGCCATTTTCAATGAAATGGGTTTGAAGCTATCTAGATCTTTTAAAATAAAATCAAATTTGTAATAGAAAAATAGACATATTATTGAATAAATGGCGATGGCAAAAGTGATTATGTGAAATGAAAATTTTGATTGTAGACTTGATCTAAATTTTGACATAGTCGAATAAATAAAATAATCAACGTAATAATTAGTACTTGAATAAAATTCTAATAATTTCTACAGACCGCAGTTTTTTTTACTGAGTTAGCATTTTTTAAAGTTTAATGTCTTTATTTAAAAAAATGAACAAGATGATTGATTGCAGATAGCCCCATCGCTTCAACGGCTTCTTGAGCGTTGCCTCCAATGTGAGGCGTTCCTATTAAATTAGGAAGAGACAATAGCTCGATATCATTTGGAGGCTCTTGGTTAAAGACATCCAAGGCCGCTCCCGCTATTTGGTTTATTTGCAGCGCTTTTTTTAAGGCCAAGTGGTCAAGCGCTTCGCCTCTGCTAGTGTTAATTATATATGCGGACGATTTCATTTTCTGCAAAGCTTTTTTATTGATTAGGTTCCGCGTAAGTTCTGTGAGAGGGATGTGAAGAGAAATAATATCTGAGGATTCAAGTATTTCTTCGAAGGTTGCGGTTTGGATATTTTGTTCGCGACAAAATGCCGAAACATCCAAAATATCATTTACTCTTATATGAGTTTTGAAAGGTTTTAACATACGAACAACTTCGCGACCGACGTTGCCACATCCAATAATTCCAATTTGTTTTTCTGAAAGTTCTTGGCCGCCTTCTTTTCTCCAAATTCCTTTAGACAAATCGCTCCCAGTTGAAAAAACGTTGTGCATCATGCCTATCATGAAACAGAGGGTTAACTCCGCTACGGATCGTTTATTAACTCCAGGAGTCCAACCCAAGGAGGTATTTTGTTGTTTTAATCCTACTTCGTCAATATTGTCTAAGCCGACGCCGTACTTGGAAATTATCCTAAGTTGAGGCAGAGATTTTAGTTCATCAACTCCTAAAGTATCTCTACCAATGATTGCGGCATCTTTATTCTTTAAGAATTCTATTAATTCTGGAGAGGTTAAATAACGGCCTTTTTCATTGAAGGTTGTTTGAGGAAAATATTGCTTTAGTTTTTCTTTTAGGAATTTTGATTTGCAAAATGCGGGAGGAGTGACGGCGATCTGAATGGTGGAAAAACTCATATGAACGGGGTCAGGAAAAGATTTGTTGTACTATCGAAGCTCCGGCAACATAGGTGCCGATAGCGGAACCAAGGTTAGCTAGAAAAAATATTACAAAAACCCGTGCGACTCGATTTTTAAACCATCCTTTGAGTTCGCTGATATCGTTGCGCAGAGATTCGAAATCTGAAACTTTAGGTTTTCTTAAATAAGATTCTACGATTCCAACAACCATGCCTGCTCCAATGGTTGGATTAAGCGAAGTTATTGGAGCGGCGAAGAAAGCCGAAAGAATTGTGAGTGGGTGGGCCAGCGCAATGGCTGCGCCTAAAGCGCTAAGGCCACCGTTAAATAGAACCCAAGTGATCATAATATTAAAACCCAGTTCTGGAGAACGGGCATAGCCTACTGAAAATGCTGAAATAATGAAAATGCCAATGCCCCAACCGATATAAAAACCCGTCTTACTAGCTTTTGGTTTTTCTTCTAATTCTTTTAAGCGATCTTCGTTAGGGGGATAAGTAAATTTTGGTCGCATTCCAATTAGATGTCCAGCTCCAATCATTGCTACTACTTTTTTCGGAGCTTCTGGAGATTTAGCTAAGGCGTTTAACTTTCCAGTCATATATTCGTCTCTTTCGTCGATAAGAACCTCCTTAACGGCAGGTAACTCTTCTCCGAATTCTTCCACGACAGTTTGTAACATATCTCCCTTTTTTAAATCTTCAATTTGTTTTTCGTCAATTTCTTCTCCTACAAATATACTGGCGATGAGACCGGTAAAAAATTTAATTTTTTGCCAAAAGGTAACTTTATTTACAATGCGATTTAGGGTTGTTGAAATATCGCGGTCAATAACTTCCAATCTAAGGTTTTTTTCCTTTGCCAGTTCGATAGCTCGTTGCATTTCCTGGCCGGCTTCAACTCCAATTTTTTCGGCCAATCGTTTTTGATAAGCGGATAGCGCTAAATTGACTAACAAAAGTCCCGCTTTTTTCTTGCGGAAAATTTGATAAATATCTAAGTTTCTCCACCAGGCTTTATCTATTAAATTATTGTATCTAGCCTGGCAGAGTTCAACTGCGATACAGTCGTATTCTCCGGAAGAGATTTCTTTTTCGACAAGCTCGACGCTTTTTTGGGATACATGAGCTGTTCCAATTAACGTAATTTCAGTATTGTCAACGCGAATCTTATGCGTGATATCTTCGTTTTCGGTCACTGTTTCCTCTATTGGATTTAACGGCTAAAAATTTAATGCGGCAAATTAAATATAATTTACATTGGCGGCAAGCTATGCCCATTAAGTCAGATGCAGATAAATTAACACTCTGGTTGAAAATTAGTTTTGGCGTATTTAAGTCTGGGAAGGATTTCCAGCAAAAAAAGTAACACATTTTGTTCAATGTAATTTAACATAATTTTTTATTAGAACCTCAATTCATTCGGCGAATTTTATTAAAGAAAATGAATAAATTTAAAATTAAATCAGATTTTAAACCATCGGGCGATCAGCCACAGGCCATTGAAAAAATTGTGGATAATTTACAAAACGGAACTCCCTATCAGACAGTATTGGGAGTTACTGGATCTGGAAAAACTTTTACAATCGCAAACGTAATCGAAGAGGTTCAGCGTCCCACTTTGGTAATTGCGCATAATAAAACCTTGGCGGCTCAATTATTCAACGAATTTGACTCATTTTTCCCCGATAACGCAGTGAGTTATTTTGTGAGCTATTACGATTATTACCAACCCGAAGCTTACCTCCCAACAACGGATACTTATATAGAAAAAGACGCTTCTATAAACGATGAGATCGATAAAATGCGTCATGCCGCGACGCATTCATTATTTGAACGCAAGGACGTTATTATTATTGCCAGCGTTTCTTGCATATATGGTTTAGGTTCGCCCGAAGCATACCATGGGATGTTATTGTTTGTCGAAGAAGGTATGAGGATGGATCGCGATTTCGCTTTAAAAAAGCTAATAGAGATACACTATAAAAGAAACGATATCGATTTCCAAAGAGGAACCTTTCGCGTGCATGGAGATGTTGTTGAAGTTTTCCCTGTCTATGAGCGTGACGAAGCGATTCGTATGGAATTTTTTGGCGACGAAATTGAGTCCATTCGCGCTTTTGATCCTTTGACAGGTAAAGTTTCGAAAAAAATGGAACGAGTCGCAATCTACCCAGCCAGTCATCATGTGACCCGGAAAAACGATTTAGATAGAGCAGAAAATACGATCTTAGACGAATTACGTGAGCGGATTCAATATTTTAGAAGTCAGAATTTATTGATTGAAGCGCAAAGAATTGAACAACGAACCATGTTTGATATAGAAATGATTAAGGAGATCGGATATTGCAAGGGTATTGAAAATTATAGCCGTCATTTGACAGGGAGACCTAACGGGCATCACCCTCCAACATTGCTTGATTATTTGCCAAAAGATGCCTTAATTATTATCGACGAAAGTCACGCGACAATACCGCAGTTGAACGGTATGTATAATGGAGACAGATCTCGCAAAGAAACTTTAATCCGCCATGGTTTTCGTCTTCCGTCTGCTTTTGACAATCGACCTTTAAAATTTGAAGAATTTGAAAAACAGACTAAAAATGTAATTTACGTTTCCGCTACTCCTGCAAATTATGAAATCGAAAAATCTAATAATTTAATTACCGAACTCATCGTTCGTCCAACGGGTTTGATTGATCCCGAAATTGATATTCGACCAATTACCGGGCAAGTGGACGATTTGTATAATGAGATTCTTAAACGTTCCAAGAGTAATGAACGAACTTTAGTTACCACCTTGACCAAGAGGTTTGCCGAAGATTTAACGGAACACTTAACGGAAATGGGACTTCGCGTTAAGTATTTGCATTCTGATATTTTGACTCTTGAAAGAATGCAAATTATTCGAGAACTACGCTTAGGAGAATTTGACGCATTGATAGGGATAAATTTATTACGCGAGGGGCTGGATATTCCAGAGGTCTCTTTAGTGGCTATTTTAGACGCTGATAAAGAGGGTTTTTTAAGATCGACTACATCTTTAATTCAAACTAGCGGGCGTGCGGCAAGGAATGTTGAAGGGAAAGTAATAATGTACGCCGATAAAATGACTCATGCAATTAAAACGGCGATAGCCGAAACGAGGCGTAGGCGAAACATTCAAGAAGAATATAATCGAAAATATAAAATCACTCCAAAATCGATCAAAAAATCAGTTCAAGAAATGTTTTCAACAGAAGACGAATTTTCTTTGGTTCCAGTAGTTGCAGAAGAGGAAGAAAACTATATAGTCAAAGGCGATTTAAAGAAAGCAATAGCTAAACTTGAGAAAGAGATGCGTTCCGCCGCAAAAAAACTGGAATTTGAAACGGCTGCAGAAATTAGGGATAGAATCGCCATACTCAAAAGAAAAGAATTGGAATGGGGAGTATTTACTTAGATCGCTTATTAGACCTTCTATCGGTAACTCGAGTTTCTATAAATTGTCTGAGAAAGTCGATAACGGACTCAGGTGGGTTTTGAAATTTAATTCCAGTAACAAACGGTTCGGTTTGGCTTTTAGGGTTTTTACGAATGTTTTGAACAAGCGCTACTTGTTCTTCCACCTTCAATTCGCCTAATTGGAAAGAGATATTAAATTTATTCCCTTTTACTAAAGGGACTTTATGGCATAGTAGTCCTCCGTCCATGCTAAGATCCCTCAGGTTTCCTTCTCCCGTTGTTGTCGCTCCAGCTGACATTTGAGAAAAACTAGCGGGGGCATTTGCGCGGTATCTGTCATGTTTTCGGAGTTTTATTTTTTCGAATTTGCGAGGATATTCTAATGCCATAAAACTAGAAGCTTGGGAATAGTAGTATTCGACATAAGTATCAAATAGCATTACAACTCCATCTTTTACGAATCTAATATTGCATCCAGTTTGCGGAGCTACTCGAACTTCTTCTCCAAGAATCTTTGGGACATCGGTAATGATGTAACGATTTTCGCACCATCCGCGCACTTTAACCGTATAGGTTTCTCCACGAATTACGGCGCTAACTTTTTGTCCATTTATTAAAAGTAACTCTTCCGGGGCTGGTGGCATGACTAATTCGTTTTTCTATGAGGCAATTGCCTCTTCTTGTGGATAATATTTAAAATAAGACTTAACAATTTCTTTTGCTATTGGAGCCGCTGCCGCTCCTCCATGACCGCCATGTTCCACTATGATTGCTATGGCAATTTTAGGTTTTTCAAAGGGAGCGAATGCCACAAACCAGGCATGGTCTCTAAACACGTAAGGGGTTACTTCCTCCTCTTCTTCATCGCCTTTTTTCATGGCAACTACTTGCGCAGTACCCGTTTTCCCGGAGATTTTAACATCCTTTAGTCGAGCTCTCCAGCCTGTTCCGTGAGGTTCATGAACGACTCCCAATAGAGATTTTTTTATTAGATTAAGATATTTTGGAGATAAGTTAGCTTTATGTAATATCTGAGGGCCAAATTCCTTAATCATTTTGCTGTCTGGATCTTCGATTTTTTTGATTAAAAAGGGTTTATAAAGCGTGCCTCCATTTGCAATGCTTGCAATCATGTTTGCTTGCTGAAGTGGCGTGACTAAATTATAACCTTGACCAATAGAAGCCGATATGGTTTCTCCCAAAAGCCAGGGTTTTCCTCTAGCTAATAATTTCCAATCGGTACTGGGAATCAATCCAGGTTTTTCTCCATTTAGTTGAATTTTTGTCAACTGACCGAATCCTAAATTTTTTGCATAAAGCGCCAATTTGTCGATCCCTAATCGATTGCCTAAAGTATAAAAGAAAACGTCGCAGGATTGTACCAATGCTTTATGCAAATTCATTGGGCCATGGCCTTCTTTTTTCCAACACCGGTATCTACCTTTACCCAGTCTAAAATGCCCAGGGCAGTGAATTAGAGAGTCTGGAGTAATTAATTTTTCGCTTAAACCTGCATATGCAGTGACAATTTTATAAGTGGAACCTGGAGGGTACTGCCCGTCAATGGCTTTATTTTGAAGTGGATGCATTGGATCTTTGATCAATTTTTTCCAATTTTTTCTAGAAATGCCAGCGGAGAATAAGTTAGGGTCAAAAGAAGGCTTGCTAACCATAGCCAAAATTTCCCCAGATCGAGGGTCTAATACAACAACCGAACCATTGATGGGGGTTTCTGGAGTCCCGGTCATTAATTCTTCGACAGTTTTTTGCAGACGCCTATCAATGGTAAGAACTAAATTATTACCGCTCTTTGGAGGAAGCTTCCGCACTGCTCTCAATTCTCTGCCCGATACGTCAACCTCAACTTCTTTATAGCCTTTTGTACCTCGGAGTTCGTTTTCGTAAATATTTTCCAACCCGTTTTTCCCAATCATATCCCCTTGTCTATAATTAGGGTCTTTGGAGTTTTTTAGTTTTAATTTGGAAATTTCTCCTAAATAACCCAAAGTTTGCGAAGCAAAGTCCTTAAACACGTAATTTCTTAAAGGTACGGCTTTAATATGCGCTCCAGCTAATATTAGGTTGTTTTCCATGACAAATGCCACTTCATCCCGTTGAATATCGGCTTTTATGAGGACATTATGAAAGCGTCTCGCCTTTTTAAAATCCGTTTTGATTTTTTTCTTATCGAGCTGAATTTTTGAAGATAGAAAATCAAGCACTGAATCTAAATCCTGAGTATCTTCTGGAGTGACATATAAGTTAAATGAGGGACGGATGTTAACAATAGCGTTTCCATTCCTGTCTTTTATCCAACCGCGAAAGCCGGGCAAAGAGACCATTCGAGTCCTATTGTTTTCAGATAACTCTTGAAAGTATTGCCCATTGATTATTTGTAAGTACCAAATGCGCACTCCAAGACACAAAAATAAGAGAATGACCAGCAACGAAAAATATTTTAATTTATTTCTAACGTCTTGAGACGATTCTTGTTGATATTGAAAAAAGCTCATGGACTCAAATTAATAGTTGATTGCGATTTTTTTGAGAATAGATTTTCCAGTTTACTGATAATTGGAAATAAAATCGAAGCGGAAATCAAGTTCATAAAAATAAAAATGGGTAGCGAATGAAATAAGGAGACTTGAATTATTTCATGTTTAGCAAATAGTGCAGAAAGTAAATAAAAAAGAATCCCATCTAAAATTGAAACCAAAGTTATGCATATGCCGAGAGGAAATGCATTATTCATAGGAATGAAACCTCTCAAAAAGGCCGCTAAAAACCCTGTTATTCCTTTAGATAAGGTATTAATTCCAAAGATGCCGCCGGAAAGACAATCTTGAACAAAACCGATGAAGGTTGCCAAAAATACTCCAGATTGTTCTTTCATTTTTAAACCAAAATAAAATGCGCAAATAAGCGCTAAATCAGGCAGGGTATTGCTGGATAATATTTTAGGTAGAACCGACGTTTGAAACGCAAAAACTAAAATTATGGAAAAAAAATAAACGAAGTAAAGCATGAAGGATATTTAATCCGGTAATAGAACAAGCATTTCCTCAAGTCGAGATAAGTCGACACTTGGAACTACTTCGATTTCTTGAAATAATCCTTGTTTTTTTTTGGCGATTTTACTCACAACTCCTATTGTTAAACCCTTTGGGAAAACTCCTCCCATTCCTGAAGAAATTATTTTATCTCCTTCGTTGACCTTTAAATCCATGGAAACATAGCGCATTTCGCAGATCTGATTACCAGCTCCAAAAACAACTCCAGGTTCTCGAGATTTTTGAAATATTGCATCGATTGCGCTTCTATTATCGCTAATCAATAATATTTTCGAACTTTTGGGATTTACTTCGATGACTTGCCCAACCACTCCCAAATTGGTTATGGCTGCGGATTTTTTAGCGAGACCATCTTTAGATCCTTTGTCGATTATAACCGTTTTCAACCATGGACCGCTGTCTTTACCTATAACCGATGCCATGATCGATTGTTGGTAAGTTTCTACAGGATGTTGAAGAATGTTATATTTTCTTTGTAGCTGAAATATATTTTCGATTAATTTATTTTGTTGGTTTGTTAATTTTTCGATTTCCTTTTTAAGCGATTCATTCTCGCGGGAAACATTTGTCAGGAAAAAATAATGATTAAACAGATTTTCAGTTTCTTGAATAACCGAATTAAAAAATGTTTGGAAAGGATAAATCAGAGTTGTAATGGTTGACTGAAAAAAAGTAGGGTTCCCTCGAAATTTCTGACTAACTGAAATTAGAGCGAATGATAAAATGAGGATAAAGGAAAGAGTGGTAAAAAGTTTCTTTCCCTTGGAATTCCTTTTTTGCACTTCTAAATGGCTACTTTACGCAAAAGATCTGGGTCGTCTAATACCTTACCCGTTCCCATCGCCACAGCTACTAGGGGGTCTTCGGCTATTGTGATTGGTAATCCGGTAGTTTCTTTTAACAAAGTGTCTATTCCTTTAATTAAAGAACCGCCGCCTGCAATAACAACTCCTTTGTCCACTATATCGGCCGCTAACTCTGGAGGGGTTCTTTCTAACGCAATTTTGACAGCTTCGACAATTGCGGTAAAAGTTTCAGCGAGAGACTCTCTTATTTCATCGTCTGAAACGACCAAAGTTTTTGGAATTCCAGCCACTAAATCCCTGCCCTTTACTTCCATTGTCATTCGTTTTTCAAGGGGATAGGCCGATCCGATATTAATTTTTATATCCTCGGCCGTTCTTTCGCCGATTAAAAGATTATATTTTCGCTTGATATAATTGATAATGGCTTCGTCCATCTCGTCGCCGGCAATTCGAATAGATTTGCTATAAACAATTCCCGACATGGAGATAATGGCAACCTCGGTTGTACCGCCCCCAATATCTATGATCATATTGCCGGTAGGTTGACGAACTGGCAAATCAACGCCAACGGCTGCTGCCATGGGTTCTTCAATTAGAAAAACCTCGCGGCCTCCAGCGGAAGTTGCCGAATCCCGAACGGCTCGCTTTTCCACTTGAGTAATCCCAGACGGAACAGCTATCACAACTCGTGGAGAGATCAGACTTTTTCGATTATGTACTTTTTGAATGAAATGTCTGATCATTTCCTCTGTGACTTCAAAGTTGGCAATCACCCCATCTTTCATAGGACGAATGGCCACTATATTATTGGGCGCTCTTCCGAGCATTTGTTTGGCTTCAGAACCAACAGCCAATACCTGTTTCGTATGGTTATGGATAGCGACAACCGAAGGTTCGCGCAGAACAATTCCTTGGCCTTTTACATATACCAGTGTGTTAGCGGTTCCTAAATCAATAGCCAAGTCATTGGAAAATAATCCCCAAAAGGTTTTTAGCACTATATATTCCTTAGTTATATTCTTGTAAGTCTTTGATTTTTAATAAAATTTATCAACTTCTTTATAACAAGTGGACCTATAAATTTCAATAGAAAAGCCAAATTACTCTGATTTCTTAGTTTTTTGATAAAAAGAACTTTTTTTTCACGAAATTTGGGTTTTTAAAAAACGGCTTTAAAAAAGACTCAATATTTAATAAAATACAGGATTTACCAAACCTCAGAGAATTTTTAAGGAGTACGAATGCTTAGCTACGTTAGGAAACATGCCGATTCATGGATGATTAAATCCATTATTTATATGATTGCTTTTGCGTTTGTGGGGACCGTTTTTTATTCTTGGGGTATGGGAGGTTCGGCTGATTTTAAGGGCGATGTCGTAGCAGAAGTTCAAGACCAGGAAATCCATTTTGGGGAATATGAAAAAACCTTTAATAACTTGATCGATGTTTATCGACAACAGTTTGGTTCTCGTTTTTCTCAGGATTATATCGCTAAGTTAGATCTGAAAAATGTGGCTTTAGATGGATTAATAAAAAATAAATTATTATTAGCCGAAGCAAGAAAACAAAATATACGAGTAAGCGATAAAGAACTAATCGATCATATTCAAAAAATACCGGCTTTCCAAAGAGATAAGAAATTTAGTCGAAATGTTTATATGAACTTTTTAAAGTTTAGAAGATTATCTCCAAAAGAATTTGAGACCGCCCAACGTAGAAATTTGACTATAGAAAAATTGGAAAACTTAGTTAAAAAACAGGCGAAGGTATCGGCTTCCGAGGTATTAGAAGCTTATAAGCGTGAAGAGAATAAAGTTAAATTGGACTATATTTCAATTCCCGAATCACATTTTAAAATTAATGAAGACCCAAACGAGGAAGAGATTCAGGAATACTATAATAAAAACAAGTCCAATTTCGAGATTCAAGAGCAAACTAATTTTCAATTCGTAAAGCTGGAATACAAAAGTTTTGAAGGAGAAGTTCAAATACACGAAGAAGATATTGACGATTATTATAAAAGCAATATAGGTAAATATAGGGTTGAAGAACAGTTTAAGGCGAGCCACATACTGTTTCGAGTTCCCGCTTCAAATAACTCCTCTGGCGATGAAAAAGACGACGCCGAGGATGAAAATAAAGTTAAAGCTAAAGAAAAAGCGAATGATATTTTATTAAAAATTCAGGCGAACGAAGATTTTGCAGAATTGGCTAAGGTGCATTCCGACGATTCTGGAACCAAAAGTCGTGGCGGAGATTTAGGAACCTTTCCTAAAGGAACAATGGTCAAAGAATTTGAGAACGCTTTGATTAAATTAAAGCCTGGGGAAGTGAGTCAACCGGTTTTATCCCCCTTCGGTTACCATTTGATTAAGCTAGAAGAAAATATAGAGTCTCGCGTCAAAACTTTAGAGGAAGTCAAAGAATCTATCGAAAAGGAATTAAAATCGAGAAAATCGCGACAAAGAGCCCGTAGAGTTTTAAAACATATTAATAAAAATATTGATTTAGACCAAGACCTTGCGAGAGGGGCAAAAGAAAAAGGCGTTGAAGTGGAAACTACAGGTTTTATCACCAGAAGTATTCACGATGTTCCAAAGATTGGCATTGTCCCAGAATTTTATAACGCAGCTTTTACTCTAGATAAAGAAAAAGTGAGCGAACCTATTCATACGGCAGAAGCTTCTTACCTAATTAAAATTGCGGAAACGAAGGAGCCTTATATTCCAAGTTTGGAAGATGTAAAAGAAAAAATTATTGAAAAAGTAAAAGAGGAAAAAAATAAAAAGCTGACAAAAGAGAACGTCGAAGTGTTTGCCGAACAAATTAAAAAGAATAAAGATATTTTACCTGTTGCAGAAAGTTTAAAATTTGTGATTCAACATACCCCTTTCTTTGGAATCGACGATTCAATCCCAGGAATTGGCGATCTTCAAGAGCTTAAAGAAAAAGCATTTGCTCTTTCAAACGGAGAGGTAACCGCAGTTTTTGCTCGACGCGCTCATTACTTAATTAAAATAGCCGAAACAAAAAAAGCCCAAGAACCAGACGAGGCAAACAAAGAGCGCTTGTATAAAGCCAGACAATTGGCAAAAGGAGAGATTTTTTATTCCAATTGGTATGACAAGCTTAACGAAAATGCGGTTGTAAAAAAGTATCCTGAGTTTTTATAAGGTTAAAGGGAATTACGCTTTATTTAAATTCAAATTGTTGACGTTGCGTGGATTGATTAGGAAACTAGTTTATAAATAAACTTTTTAGCCGAAGGCGACTCTATCGCCTATGCTAGGCATTCAGGTTTTTTGACTTGGCTTAGGATAAACTCTAAGGAAGGATCCCGCCGATGCAATAAATTCGCTACCTTTAATTTTGACTTTTAAGAGTAAAGCGGTTTTCCAAAAAGTGTACGACTTGAGCCATTAAAAGAGTTAAGAATAAATAGGTTAAGGCAATAAAAGTATAAGTTTCAAAATAATTAAAGTTTTTTGCGGCAAATTCGTTGCCCACTCTAAGAATATCCGCGATCGCTAAAACCGAGACCAGACTCGTATCCTTAAGCATGCCCAATGTTTGATTTCCTATCGACGGAATGATAGTACGCATAGCTTGTGGCAGCACAATTTTGCGCATAGCCTGTTTGTAGTTCATTCCTAAACTTCTCGCCGCTTCGAGTTGTTCGGGAGGAATCGCTTCAATTCCAGCTCGAAAAACGTCCGCCATATAAGCCCCATAGCAAAGACCAAAACTCAATATTGCCGCCGACAATGCGGGAATTTGTACGTATTCTCCGAGCGCGTAATAAACGTAAAATAACAAAACCAACAACGGTATGCCGCGTAAAGCTTCGGTATAGAGCGATGCGCTAGTAACGAGAAATGTTTTTTTGGAAAGCTTCCCTAGTCCAACCAACAATCCTACAATAATGGCAACAGCGCTTCCTGAAAAAGTAACTAAAGCCGTATAAGCAACGCCAGAGGGAAGAACTTGGGCTAGTTTCCAGAAATAATCGGGACCTTCGGAGATTGAGTAATAATCCCGCAGAGGCAGTACGATAAGAAAGAACAGACTACCAAAAAATAATATATTCCACGCTTTATTTTGTGCGCTCATAAATTCTCTGGGTTGACGGTTAATGTTGGCACGCTAGCTGCCATACCGAGGTTCCATTTTTTATGAAGTTTGTCGACCGTTCCATTGGATAACAATGTTTTTAAAGAACTGTTAACACGATCTAATAAAGTCTTGTCGTTTTTTTGAAATACAATCCCGTAATATTCGTCAGTCATTATTTCGCCTGCCATTTTGATTTTCTCAAAAATGGCTTCGTCTTTTGACTTGTAATATAAAGTTCCAGAACTCTCCCCGAGGACCGCTCCGATTTCGCCTTTTATTAGGTCGGCTATAGCATGTCCATAAAGCTGATATCCTTTAATTTTTAAATTAGATTCTTTTTCTAATAAAAAATAAGCCGTTGTTCCAATCTGCGCCCCTACGGTAATATTTTTTGCCTTTACGTCGGCAAGTCCAGTAATTCCTTCAGTATCTTTACGAATGACCAAAGCCAAGCCACTTTTTAAATATGGGATACTAAAAGCCATTTTTTCCTTTCTTTCTTCAAGGATAGTGACAGAACTTATTACTGCGTCGAATTTTTTGGTGATTAAGCCGCCGAACAAACCGGCCCATTCCACATTGATCAACTTTATCTTTAAATTAGCTTCTTTAGCTAATGCTTTGGCTAGCTCGGGTTCAAATCCATCAACTTCTTTATCGTCGCCAATAAAAGACATTGGCGGTAATGTAGCGTCCGTGGCGATAACTATCGTATTGTCGCTATCGGTCGAATCAGTTTTGGTTTTGCATCCTCCCAATAAAAAAATCGTTTGAGTCAGTATCAGAGCAAATAAACATCCCGCGAATAAAGAATTAATTGAATGGTTATGTTGCAAGAGCTTTTCCTTTTGACAAAGGGTCGGATGGCATCATTAAAATTTGACGACTATCGAGTAAAACGCTGATTTTATTCCCGGGGCGAGACTTTAAAAAACTTTCATTGGCTTGGTTGTTATTAATCAAAACTGAAAAAGACTCTCCATTTTTTAATGCGATTTCGTAACGAGTTGCGTTTCCCATGAAGGTTTTTTTAAGCAAAATACCTGCAAACTCGTTAGACGCTCCGCCCGAAACATCTTTGATTGATAGTAAAATGCATTCAGGTCGAATGTATAAATCGACTGGAGTATTTGTTTCCCATTCTTTTTGGGTTTCGCAGACTAATGTTCCAATGTAATCGACTTTAATCCAAACGCGATTTCCGTTTTGTTGTTCCACCATGCCTTCTAACCGGTTTACTTCGCCTAAAAATTCGGCAACATAGCGGGAATTAGGTTCTTGATACAATTCGGTGGGATTCCCAATTTGTAGCAATTTTCCTTTTTTTAAAATGCCAATTCTATGGGAAAGGCTCAAAGCCTCTTCTTGATCGTGAGTAACAAAAAGAAAAGTAATACCAAATGATTTTTGCGCTTCCGCCATTTCATCGCGGAGGCTGGATCGTAAACCGGGGTCCAATGCTGAAAAGGGTTCGTCTAAAAGCAGTATTTTAGGTCGGTTTATTATTGCGCGCGCAATTGCCACACGCTGTTTTTCGCCGCCGCTTAAATCTTGAGGACGCGAATGTTTTAGTTCCTTCAATCTAAGGGTGTCTAATAGACCGTCGACAAAAAATTCCGTTTCCCCTTCCGGAACTTTACGAATGCGTGGTCCTACCGCGATATTGTCGTACACTGTTAAATGGTTAAATAAAGCATAGTTTTGGAAAATGAAACCCACGGGTCGTTTTTCGACAGGTGTGGAAGTCATATCCTTTCCTTCGATAAAGACCTTTCCTTGGCCTGGAGTTTCAAAACCAGCAATGATTCTTAAAAGAGTGGTTTTCCCACAACCGCTTTCGCCCAATAAAGTAAAAATTTCTTTATCGGAGATTTCTAGAGAAAGGCAGTCAATTACTGACTTTTCGCCAAAGGACTTAGATAAGTTTTCTAAAATGAGCATTTTGTTTTTAGGGCAGATCGGTCATTCAAGTTTTTATTCATCCGCGTTTCTTTCTGGAGAAAGATACAAGAAAACAATTTCTACTGCAAAGATAGATGAGAACAAGTAGGTTAAGAAAATCATAGGAATTTATTCCCAGGTTTCTAAGCCGTAAGCTCCGTCCCAAAACAACCACTCTAAGTTTGTTGAATGAATAAAAGCGTCGATCATTGATTTTCTAATTTCAAGAGAAACGGATTTGGCGGAGCGGTTCGTTAAATCGATCATGTCCTGAACAATTTTATAAAACTCCTCTCCAGAATAAGTATCGATCCATTTTTGGTAAGGATTGTTGGCGACAGAATTTTTGTGAATGTGAATACCGACTTCACGGTAAATCCAAAAACACGGGAGCAATGCCGCTAACCCTTCCTGGTAACTTCTATGATTAACGGCGTTCATTAAGAAGTTAGTGTATCCAAAGCACCTGGGTTGTTCAGGAAGATCGGGTTGAATACCAAAATGCTCGAAATAAAACTCATGCAACCCCCGTTCGGCAAGGATGGCGCCTTTCGAGAATTCAAGCAATAAAACCAGATCGTCAGGATTAGGAGCTTTTGATGCCGCAATAGCAAGAGCCCGGGCGAACTCGACCAAATAAAGAGAATCCTGTTTCATATAAAATTGAAATTTTTCTTTCGCTAAAGTCCCGTTGGTTAATTCTTGATTGAAGGGATGCTCAATAATGGTTATATATTTATCTTCTATAGTTTTCCAGGCTTCCTCAGAAAATGACATTTTATCGTTCATGAATTCCAAAATTTATAAAAGTGTTTAATAGGGCCGTTCCCATGTCCCAATTTAAAATGGGAACCGGCGGTAATGGCGCCAGTAATGAACTCGCGACTTAAATTGGTCGCATGTTCAATTGTGTTTCCCAAAGCCAGGAAAGAGGCAATCGCGGCGGAAAAAGAACAACCCGCGCCATGTAAGTTGTTTGTTTCGATACGTTCGCAATGTAATTGAATGGCTAACCCAATACGTTCCGTTTTTTTTATAAACAACCAGTCGTCAGACACATTATCTTTTAAATGGCCTCCTTTTACTACTGCGGCTTGCGGACCCAAACCGCATAAATCTTTTGCAGCTTGCGCTAAGTCTTTAGAGGAATCCAAACGACGGTCCAACAACATTTCAGCTTCAGGGATATTAGGAGTCAGGACTGTCGCAAGAGGGATCAATTCTTCTTTTAAAGCTGCAATCGCCTCGTCCAGCAATAGCTTGTCGCCGCTTTTAGCGACCATTACCGGATCGACCACTAGATTAGTAATGTCACGCTCTTTTAGAATACAAGATATTTTTTGAATGACCTCCGGGCGGTGCAGCATACCCGTTTTAATGGCGTCCACTCCGATATCGTCAAAAACAGCGTTGATTTGGTCGACAATAAAATCGGCGGGAACGTCGTGAATCCCCGAAACGCCGACGGTATTTTGAGCGGTTAATGCTGAGATCGCCGACATGCCATAGCAACCCAAAGCGGAAAAAGTTTTTAAATCCGCTTGAATACCTGCGCCGCCGCCGCTATCCGACCCTGCGATCGTCAAAACCCTTGCGTATTCTTTTTTATTTTCGTTATTCATCACTCGATAGTAACTAAAAAAATTGCCGAAACCAACTACTGAAAACTCATTCGAAGAAGATTGAAAGAAGAAGCTATCTTTTTTACTAAAATTTTTTTTTGACGGGTTCAAACTTTAGTTTCTTTATCGATCAAATTATATTATAAACCCTTGCTTTCGATTCCATTCAAAATCGATTAAAATACCGCCTTCACTTGACGACTAAAAACAGTCGGAAATCGTAACTTTTGAATAAGCGAAAAATAAATGAATGTATTGGTTGTAGGCGGTGGTGGTAGAGAACATGCCCTTGCTTGGAAAATTCGTCAAAGCGCGTTGGTTGAAAAAGTTTATTGCGCTCCAGGTAACGCTGGCACCGCCAGCGTCGCAGAAAATGTTCCAATTGGAGCCGATAAAATCGGTGAGCTTATCCAGTTCGCGCAAGAAAACAACGTGGAATTGACCGTTGTCGGACCGGAGCAACCTTTGGTATTAGGAATCGTCGACGCCTTTCTGGCAAAGGGATTGCGAGCTTTTGGTCCATCCGCAAAGGCCGCACAATTGGAGGGAAGCAAAGCCTTTTCTAAAGACCTTATGAAAAAATACGGAATTCCCACTGCGGATTACCAGGTGTTCCAATCTCCAGTCGACGCGAAAAAATATATCGATAGCGTGGGACCGGTTGCCGTAAAAGCCGACGGCTTGGCGGCGGGAAAAGGCGTCGCTATCTGCATGAATAGCGAATCCGCTAAAAAAGCCGTGGACGAGATCATGGAACAAAAAGCTTTTGGCGACGCGGGATCGAAAATCGTCATCGAAGAATTTTTAGTGGGTGAAGAGTTATCGTTATTGGCGTTCACAGACGGTAAAACTGTTCTACCTTTGGATTCGGCGCAAGACCATAAACAAGCCTACGATGGCGATAAAGGTCCGAATACTGGCGGTATGGGCGCTTTTTCTCCCGCTCCGATTTTTACTCCAGAATTAAAAGAACAGGTTATGAACGAGGTTATGATTCCTGCCGTTCGCGGTATGGAAGCCGACGGTATCGTATATAAGGGGTTGCTCTATGCGGGATTGATGCTGACCGAGTCGGGACCGAAAACCTTGGAGTTTAACGCGCGATTTGGCGATCCGGAAACACAGCCCTTGCTCATGCGGATGCAGAACGATATCGTTCCTATTTTCCAAGCGTGTATCGATGGAACTTTGGCCAATTACACCCTGGACTGGGATTCAAAAACGGCAGTCTGTGTTGTTATGGCCGCTAAGGGATATCCTGGTTCATATGAAAAAGGGATGGAAATAAGAGGTTTGAAAGAAGCTGAAGAAACGGGCGCGGTGGTTTTCCATGCCGGTACAAGGTCCAATAGCGATAAGGTGGAAACTTCTGGCGGCAGAGTGTTGGGAGTGACCGCTTTAGGCGATACGATGGACGATGCGTTATCTTGTTCTTATAGCGCCGTTGAAAAAATCACTTGGGACGGTATTCATTACCGTAAAGATATTGGTAGGCGCGGAGAGCATTAAAAGCTTAATCGTATTGAGCGCCTTTTTCTTTGGGGACTTCAGCCATTTGCTTACCGAATATCCAATTAGCTAATTTAATAGATCCCCAGGTCATTCCCACGATAATGCCAAGACCTATTGATGCCCAAAGCGCGACATTGCCCGACTCCGACATCCCTCTCAAAAAAACAAACGCCCCTATGGGAAGCGACATGATAGAGCCAAATATCACTAACATCATGGCGGTTCGCGCAAAATATTTTGGGCGAACGTCAATTTTCATTTCATTAATATATTTTTGGTTTTCTGGTAGCGCTAAATCCAAAAGTTCGACGTTGCCCCCGCCAAAACAATTCGGGCAGTGTTGACCTCCCCAGAAAGCGTTTCTACAATTGATACAAAATTTTTGCATTTTCCTCTAAACTTTGTTGTTTATTCGATTGAAAATCATACTATCCTAAGGGCGGCAACGAGTCAACAGAACCGGTTTGCCACAATTTTTTAATGACTTTTTAAGAAGTTGGAAATTGAAAATATGGACGAAAATAGATCGATTATTGTGACACATGGCGGAGCGGGTTCCAAACATGAATATGCCGACGGAACTCTGGTTGCCGCAGAAAAAGGAATGGATTCGTTAAGAGTGGGAGATTCTGTCTTGGACTCCGTTTGCTTTGCGGTGGAGGTTTTAGAAAACGATTCCAGGTTTAATGCGGGAGTAGGCTCGGCTTGTCGCGCCGATGGAGGCGTTTTTATGGACGCTTCCTGCATGGATAGCGATCAGAGGTTTGGCGCGATTGCCGGTATGCAAGGTTTCAAAAATCCAATTTGGGCGGCGCGAAAAGTTTGCGACGAAGAATTTAAATTGTTAGCTGGCGATGGCGCCAGCCAATTTGCGCAGGAACATGGTTTTGAATCGCTACAAATGGAGGGTCGTCGACCCGCAGAGTCTGGAACGTCTGATACTGTGGGAGCGGTTGCTTTTGACGGTGACAAGTTTGCCGCTTCTTTAAGCACTGGCGGTACGGGGAAATCTCATCCTGGAAGGATAGGCGACGTGCCGTTAATTGGATGTGGGCTATATGCGGGGCCATTTGCCGCTGTTGCGGCGACGGGACATGGGGAATCTATCGCTATGAATTTAACCGCTTATCGATCTTACGAAATGCTCAAAAGAGGAACAAAACCGGAGATTGTTTTAAAAACTGTTTTGGGTTGGTTTGACGACTGTGTGGATTTTGGTTTGATCCTAGTGAGCCGAAGAGGATACGCCGCCGGGTCTAATCGGTCTATGGCTTGGAGCGTATCCGTCGAGAAAAAATAGGATTCGCATTCAAGTTATTTTCTAAGTATCGAAGCGATGTTATTGAGGTTTTTAGAAAAGCTAAGAGCGGCCTTCGGCGGTTTAATTCCTCGGTTGAGTAGAATTGTTCCATGCGAGATGGGACGGTTATAAAAAACTTCGTTGGCGTCTGCATCGGGTCTTACGATGGTTCCTTTCCAGGAAACTCCCGCAAATAAACCTTTGAGAGAAGTATAAACGTAGATATCTTTTTTATTAAGGATATCGCGCAGATTAAAGCCTTTTGCAAGTCCTACAGGTCCGAGAGCAATTTCGGGCCCAGTTCCTATATCAAATTTAGATTTGAAAAGACCCTTCACCGCTTTATTAGACATCATCAACAAAACCACTTCGGCTTTTTGAATTCCCGCTTGTATTCCCCAACTCGCCTGGACGGACCTAATGAAAGCGGGCGGTCCCCATTTTCCCGATTTCGAGCTTCTTACTGCTGCAACGCCATTACCATAACGCCCTCCGGCAATAAAAGCGGCTTTCACCAAATCGGGAAAAATAACCACCGCTTTCGCATGAGGCAAAAGTGTTCGAAAAAAGCGGTCTTTTTTATTGGCAAATAAACCTTCTAAAACGTCTTCTGAATTTCTCAGCAATTCTCGCTGATTAAAAGGATCGGAATCTTGTGAACCAATTGTTGCGCACCCATTGAGCAAAAATAGAGAAATTAAGACTGCGTTAATGAATTTCGTCATTATAAAAAGCGCCTAAAATAAGTAAATAAATCTTTAAATCTGATAGAATTTGCTCTACCCAAATTTACATGGATTGAATTTTACTTGGAAAAACCCTAGAAATCCAATGAATGTGGAAAAATCGACTAAAGCTAATATTCAAATGACTAGCGAGGTTATTTAAAGATGGACTTTGTAGAAAAACAAATAGATCGAATTGTTATTTCTGGAATGAATGTACGAACCTCAAACAAAAAAGAGGAGAACCCAGAAACAGCTCAGATACCCGATTTGTGGAGAAGGTTTTATGCGGATGAATTGCCAAAGGTAATCCCCAATCAAACTCCAAACTTTGCAGTTTATGGAGTTTATTCCGAGTTTGATAGAGGACCCGGAGGCGATTACACCGTAACGGTTGGTTTGGAAATTAGAAACGATCTTAGAGAAAACATGGCATTTCCAGTAGTAGTTGTGGAACCGGGAAGGTATTTAACGTTTGCAGCAAAAGCGGCACAGACCGATTCGGTTTTAAATACTTGGAGAAAGATCTGGGATTTCTTTTTGGATAGTACCGAATATAAGCGAGCTTATACTACCGATTTTGACTATTATAAAACCCATGACGAGGTGGTCGTCCACGTGTCTATTCTGGATTGATTTATTTTTAAAAGATTAATGCGCAAAAACACCCATCTTTTCTGCAACTCTTACAAATGACGCAACAGCGCGATTAAGATCTTCTATTTCGTGAGCGGCTGAAATCTGAACTCGAATCCGCGCTTGGTTTTTAGGAACGACGGGGTAACTCAAACCCACCACAAAAATTCCTTCCTCTAGTAAAAGGTTTGCCATGTCGATTGCCAATCTTTCGTCTCCCAACATTACGGGAACGATAGGGTGATGACCGGATTTGATTTCAAATCCCGCCTCGACAATTCTTTCTCTGAAATATTCGGTATTAATTCTTAATTTTTGAATTCTACTAGTATCGATAGCTATTAAGTCGATTGCTTCTATTGTTGCTGCGACAACCATAGGAGCTAGTGAATTGGAAAAAAGGTAAGGCCGAGAACGTTGCCGCAGTAATTCCACAATTTCTTGCTTTGCGGCAACAAACCCCCCAGAAGCTCCGCCGAGAGCCTTGCCAAAGGTGGAAGTTATAATATCCACTCTTCCTTGGACTCCGGAATATTCGGGAGTTCCTCGACCGGTAGGTCCGAAAAAACCGGTTGCGTGGGAATCGTCAACCATGACCAACGCCTGATAACGTTCTGCTAGCGAGCAAATTTGATTTAATTTTGCTATATCGCCATCCATGCTGAAAACTCCATCGGTGGCAATGAGTTTTATGGGATGATTTGAGGTTTTTAAAAGATTTTCTAATTCTTCCACGTTGCCATGTGAGTAACGAAATCTTTTGGCTTTGCTTAAACGAATACCGTCGATGATACTTGCATGGTTAAGAGAGTCGCTAAAGACCGCGTCGTTCTCTCTTAAGAGTGTTTCAAATAAACCGGCATTGGCGTCGAAGCAGGAAGAAAATAAAATAGCGTCTTCCATTCCTAAAAAATCGGAAATTTTGTTTTCTAATTCTTTATGTATGATATGAGAACCGCAAATAAAACGCACCGATGCCATCCCAAAACCGTAACGATTTAAAGCATTCTTAGCGGTGTTTTTAATACTAGGGTGATTTGCCAAACCCAAATAATTATTTGAACAGAGATTTATGACATTTTCTTGTTCGATTCGCACTTGAGATTGTTGGGGTGTCGATAAAAAACGCTCGTTTTTATATAAGCCTTTTTGACGAATTGAATCTAGTTGTGCGCGTATGTTTTTAAATGTAGATTCTGAAAACATAGATCCGCCTCCTTATTTCGCTCAGTTATTCAAAATTTAAAAACAATTTTTGGGTGAGATTGAATGCTTTCTTCAAAGTTTTTAGAGTTAAATTTGTCGAACGGATATATGGTTCCAACGCCTTTATTGAGAATGATTTCGTATATTTTTTCTTGCAGTCTCGTTTCTTTTGAAAGAAGTAAATTGTTCAAAATATGCCAAGTCTTGAACACTTGGCGACCTACCACGCTATGTAGAGATTTCCCATTCATCACAATTTCTTGGAAATTAGAAATTGTATAATCTCCGGAAGCGATACCGAATAAAATAATATCTCCTCCGGGTCGGACAGAGGCAATGGCTGCATTCAAGGCGTCGTTACTTCCAGCCATTTCAATAGAGGCGTCAACGCCTTCACCATGACGATCTTTGCGAATTTGTTCTATAACGGAAAGTATGGCGCCTTGGCCATTTTCTTCAGGAATCTTTATAGATAAATCGACGCCCAATCTTTCTGCGAGTTCTAAATTTTTTGAGTTCGTGTCTGTACCAATTATATAAGCGGCGCCTAAAGCTCGCGCTACAATGACGGAAAATAGTCCGATAGTGCCGCAACCAAAAATGGCCACAGATTTTCCCCGTAAATCTACGCGACTGCAAGCGTGCACCGCATTTCCTAAAGGCTCTTGGATTGCGGCGACTTCTGGTCTAATTTTGGAAATGTCGGTCCTCCAAAGCTCCTTTGCTGGCAGTTTTACCCTGTCGGCAAAGCAACCGTCGGTTGTGATTCCGATGATTTCATGGTTTGAACAAACGTGCGCTTCTCCGATTTGGCACTGATGGCATTTGCCGCAAAAAATATGAGACTCTGTAGTGACGATATCTCCAGGCTTATATCCATAATGCCTTTCGGCCACCGAACCCGTTTCGAGGATTTCTCCTAATAATTCGTGGCCACAAACTCTATAGCTTCCCCCTTTTAAATCGAGAGAATTAAAGATCATGTCTTTAAAAGCTTTGCGAAACCAAATGCTTTTATCGGAGCCGCAAAATCCTGCGTAAAGAGGTTTTATAAGTGTTTTGTTGGCGTCTTCAGGATGTTTTTTTTCGTCTAGAGAAGGGGCAAGGACTTCGGTCATTTCCATGCCATGAGTCAAATCCCAGTTTTTTTGCGGAGCATTGAGGGTTAGAGCTTTCATCAATTAAGCCCTCCATTAAATGGGAGCAATATTTATTTAGAGGGAAATGGCGATAAATTTATTCCCTATAATTAATATGAGTCCGATTAAAAAATCGGCAAGAGAAAAAGATGGTTGGAAAATATCGCCATAAAAGGCAGGAAGTGAATTAATTAGATTTTAAGGAATCTCTAATAATTCGATTAAGATTGTTTTTCTAGCAGGAAAACGGTCACTTGCGGGTTTAACTGGTTTTCTGGGCACATTTTTAAATGTTGGCGGAAAAAAGGCATTTCAACGATGGGATCGCCATTGAGTTGATTTAAGCCATAATGTTCTAATAAACCGGAAATCGGCAACGGCGCAATAAGGAAAAGCAAACCTCCCGGTCGTAAAGCGTTTGCAACTGCCGCTAACATGGCCTCGCAGTTTTCTCGGTCATGATAAAATCCGATTGGGATCCATTTAAAAATCATGTCGTACGATGAGGAATAGGCTTCTTCGACTTTATCGATTTCAGAAAAGAAATGCGTATTTTTTAAATTTTCTAGTTCGTTACGTGAGGCGGCGTGATTCCATAGCAGTTGGGCGTTTCTTATCGCTAATTCCGGGTCGCTGTACAAAACAGTGTAATCTCTTGGTTTTCCACAATCGACGCAGCCGGCAATGACCATGTCCATCGTATGAATTAATACTTTTTCCGCCGCTTCTAACTTATCGGGCATATCGGGATTTTCTTCCATGTAGTAGAAAATCTGATCCAACGCGATGGGCTGAACGGACCCTTCGTCTATTTCCGCTTCTCCCTCTGGATACAATGCCACTGTGTATTGAGCTTTGATAGGATCTGCTTTTGGAAGGTCGCCTTCAAAAAAGTCGTTCCAGGAAAAAGGAGGTTCTGCAAATTCTTTATTTTCGCCAATGGGTTCTGCGTTCCATTTAGAATCCATAGGAATTTCCCGGGAAGCGTTTCTGTCTTTTAAAATAATTTTTTCTTTTTCAACGATGAGTTGTCTTTGACAGGATGGGCGACCTCCCTTTGCGTAATTAACAAACGGGATTGTAATTGGATCGTCCTTGACAACCGCTTTATAAAGAAATTTTTCTTGGACGGTTACCGAAATTTGGTGTTCTTCGTTGAAATAACGCCATGGAGGCTCTTGTCTAGGACGCCACTCGATTTCATGCGATCGATAGGTATCCATAAAAACCTCAAAAATGTCTTCGTTTTTAGGTCCGGATGGTTCAAAGAAAGCTGAGAAAATATTAAAAGATTCTTTTGACGGATAGGTTGGTAGTCCTCGATATCTTAGCGGCGATAATTTTTGTTCTCGATTTTGGTCGTTGTACAAGCCCCAAATAAATTCAAATACCGCTCCACCGGTACCGGGTAATGTCGATTGGAAAAGCTCCACTACGGGAATGATATCTACCTTTCCCCAGTTAACCGAGAACATAAAGCTGATAAACATTGTTTGCTCAAAGCGACCGTCTCTTAAGGCAAACAAACCGTCTTTTTTGACATGGATATGGTATTTTCCTTTCCCTAAAGAATCAAAATTTTCGTCGCGATAGAAATATTTTAATTCGTCCATAGGGACTTGCCACGCCTCGGCGGCTTGTTTACGCAGACCGTCTTTTGTAATTGTTTCCCATCCAGGTTGGCCGTTAATATCTATGTCGGTTGAAAATTCTTTGCATTGAGGTTTTATTCCCACCCATTGATCGCTATCCAGTCGCATGCGCGCTCTTGAGAGTTTTGGCGGATCGCTTTCAGACTCTTCGTCCCACTGGCATTCATGTAAAACACGTCCACTGGGATCGAGAAATAAAAAACGTAAACCCTCCTCGTTATAGAGAACCCAATGACCGGCGCTATATTTTTTAACTCTAATATTCGAAGTGGTTAATTCGCCATTGGCATACCAAATGTCGGTGTCGTTTTCTTGTTGGTTTTCCAGCGCGGCGAAATTCTTTTGTAATTCCTCAACGGAAAGCAAAGTTGCGGCAAAATAGAGATCTTTAATACCGTCCAGTATTTGTTTGAGTTCTTGAGTGTTTGTCACTGTTTGAGTTCTAAAAGTTTTTAAGGAAAAATTTTTATACCCTAAAGAGGAGCGCAAAGCAAAGTTTTTGTAGATATTGCCTTTATATTGAAACTTATTGTCGATAATGACGATCTTAAGTTGACACAGAGATGGAGCCTTCATATAATTTTTAACTTCAATTTTAAATTTCCATTGAGAACTTATTTGTACGAGCTTATTTCCAAACGCTTATTAACTTAAAAAAGGTCCCCAAGCCGTGTCTGAAGAAAAAGAAAATTCTCCAAAGAAAAATCAAACAACCCAAATTGCAGAGGCCAGGCGTTTTGAACAGCTTGCTTATGACAGTTTGAAGAATAAAAAATTAGGCGATGCAGAAAGTAATTTTAAAAAGGCATTGGAATGTATAGAGGCGGCGGGCGACGAGCCTGGTAAGGCGTTTATTTATGGAAATCTTGGGAATCTCTATTTTCAAACCAAAAAGCTAGAAGAAGCGGAAGAAAATTATAAAAAGGCTCTGGATAAAATGGAAGAGCTGAAAAATGAATTAGGGATAGAAAATACGTTGGGCAATCTTGGAAACGTTTTTCTATATAAGGGAGAGTTTGAAAACGCACGCGATCATTACGAAAAAGCGCTTGAATCGACGAAAAAGTCTAATAATCCAGTTAACCAAGCCATGTATAGCGAAAACCTCGGGCATGTTTCTTTTCAATTAGAGGATATAGAAGCGGCTGAAAAACATTTTATTATTGCCAAATCGTTAGTAGGGAAAGACGAAGAGGCCATCAAGCGAATTGATGAAAACTTAAAAAAAGTTAAAAATCATTATAAATATATCCAAACCAAAGAAACGGTATTCCTTGAGCAAGCCGAAGAAATAAAAAAATCTGGAGATAAAGGAAAACTATTAAAAAAATACCAGGAGCTAGAAGATTTGTATTACGAAGGATCGCGAATGGATAAAGCCATCGAAGCGACTGAAATGTCCATTGCCGTTTATGAAGAGATGGGCGATAAACAGTCGGCGGGCATTCTTTATGGGAATATTGGCTCCATGATGATGCAGCTTGGCGCTAGCGGCGAAAACGAGATGTTTGGTAAAGCTGAAGATACATTTTTAAAAGCGTTGGTATGTTTAGAAGGCTCTCCAGATAAAAAAAGGCAAGCCTACTTGATGGGCAGTTTAGGGAATGTATATTTGGCTAAAAATGAATTGGATAAAGCTTCCGAGTATTTTCATAAGTCGACACGTTTATTGGGTGAATTGGGAGATGCTGTTGGAGAAGGACGAGGGCTTGCAAATATAGGCAATGCGCTGAGTCTAAAAAAAGATTGGGATGGTGCGCTTGATATGTTCCAAAAATCTCTAGTCATTATGGAGAAAATGGAAAACCGTCCAGGTATGGCTCAACAAAACGAAGCTATAGGCGACATCTTAAGAAGGAAGGAAATGTTTGACGAAGCTGAAGAGGCTTATAACCGAGCTTCCAGTTTGTTCGAACTAATGAAGGAGCCGCAAAGCGTTGAGAGAATTCAAGGGAATCTCTTGGCCATTATAAGTAATCCAAACTACCTGGAGAAGAGCCAGAAAAAACTTCGCGAAGAACTGAAAGCTCCAGAGGTTGAAAATGATAAAAAGAAAAAGGCGACCATTTTAGGAGAACTAGGCAATGTCTTATTTTTATCAAAGGACTTAGAGGCTGCGTCAGAGGTTTTAAAAGATTCTCTATCGATTCAGGAAGAACTTAACGACGAAGCGCAAATGGGAGCTATATACGGGAACCTTGGAAGCATTTACATGGAACTAAATAACCTTCCGGAGTCAGACGAGTATTTCAACAAGGCTATTCAACTTAAAGAAAAAACCGGCGATGAAAGCGGTTATGTTGAGCTCTTGGGACATAGAGCGAATGTTCTTTTGATGTTAAATAAATTTGAATTATCCGAAAAGCTAATGAAAAAGGCCTTAGGGCTTAATCAAAAGGCAAAAAATATTCAAGGGATGATTTCAGATCACAGAAGTTTAGGGAACCTTTGTTTACAAAGAACAGATTGGGCGATGGCCGAAAGGAATTATTTGGATGCCCGAAAGTTAAACGAGAAAATTAGCAACAATAGAGAATTAGTTGAGGACGATAGAAATTTAGTTAACTTGTTTATTCAAAAAGCGGATTGGAAACTGGCCGAAAAGCATGGTTTAAACGCTTTAAAAATTGCGGACGAACTAAATGATTTGTTGGGGGCTTGTAACGATTGCCGAACCCTAGCAACTATTTATACGGAACTGAAGCAACGCGGTAAAGTTGAGGAGTATTTCTTAAAAGCGTTAGAACGATCTTTAAAGTTGAACGATCTTAAAGAGATTAGCCTCGATTATAGGAACTTAGGGCAAATCAATATGGAGCGCGGATATCGAGAAAAAGCCGATAAGAATTTTTCAATGGCTTTGGAATCGGCTCAAAAGAGCGGCGATAAATCAGAAATCGCCGAAGTTTATCGAGGTTTAGGAAATTTATCTTTCCGAAATGGCAATCATAATGAAGCTGAAAAAATATATAATAAAGCCCTTGAGTTGACTATTGAAGCTGACGATAAAATAGGTTCTGCGAAGGATTATGCTTTTCTAGGAAATTTGAAATTCAAAGCCAAACAGTTTGAGGAGGCGCAAAATTACTTCGATAAATCTGCGGAATGTTTTAACGATTTAAATAACCAAGTTGGATTAGTTCAATTATATATGACTGTGGCTCGGCTAAATTTAGCGGAATCTCGAAAAGATCCATGCCAAGAGCAAATTGACAAAGCTAAAGAAATTTCTGAAAAATTAGGAAAACCGGAACAATTAGAAGAGTCGATCGAAGAGTTGGTAAAAATGCTCGAAAAAATCGACAGAATTTAAAAAAAAATAATTTATTGCGAAAAATATTGAAAAAAGCCTAGATATAGCTTTTGTTGGGTTTATTTTTGTATAAAATGCTTTGAATTATTAAGGGATAATTTGTCTTTCGTTATTTTTTTAATGACATAAAGTCTTAAAAAATGGTGGTTTACGGGTTTCTTTTGAGTTTTTTTAAAAAAAATAATCAAAAGTTAATATTTAAATGATTTAACTTCGTTTGAAATAAGCTTTAGTCTTTTAAAAACGGTGTTTTTTAGCTTTAACAAATTGTCTTGACAACCTGATGGACTTTTATATAATCCCTAGTTATCTGGAGATAAGAGGGGTATAATCTATTAATAGAAAAATGCCTTTTTACCGGGGCTGAGTAACTTAAAAAAATTGATTCTTAATTTATGAAAATAACGTACAGTCCACAATTGATGGAAGAGTCGACGTTCCGTCATCTTAACCATCTTGAGCGGTGTGGAATGAGAGCCGAGTATGACGAGTTCCATTCTTTAGCCGATCCTATATACGAACTCCCTGAAGACGATCGTGAACTCGCCTTTGAAAAAGTAAATAGAATATTTTTTCTTGAGCAACTGAGGTTAGGCGATTATGTAGTTAGATCTCTTGAAGCCTGTGGATTGATCCCTAAGAAAAAAAGAAGTATGAAAGCTGCCCCAACCGAGGAAAAAATTGCAGCCTCAGTCCCTTCCGACGATGCCGCAACCGATGACTTGGGAGTCGGCGAAGCTCCAATTCATGAAGCCATTGATCAAGCCCAAGGAGAAGAATCTCAAGACGAGGGCGATCTGGAATATGAATTGAGTAGAAAATTTGAAGAGAAAATAAAAGAGGTTTCCGTCAAGCGTGCAATCAATAAAGTTGACGAAGGTTCAAATGTGCTCAATCGGGTTTCAGGATTGCCGATAATTGAATTAAGAGTTCTTGCTAGTCGGTTTGCCGATAGCGAGGAAAGCAAAGAGCTTGAGGCATTTTTGATTCATGAGTTTATGCACGCAAAAGATATGGTGGATCCTGAGTTTGATTATGAAGACTCATACATTCCTGGCAACCCATCTGTTAAAAATTTAATTACCGCTCGGTTTAAGTTACTTTGGAATATCTATGTAGACTCAAGGCTTGCTCGACGTAATTTACCTGGAGTCATGTCTAAGGACGCTAGATATCGAGAGTTTGATAATTATTATAGGAAAATTCCAGAGCGACAAAGAAGAGGCATCTTCCATGGTGTTTGGGATACTGAAAAACTTTCCCATGAAGAGTTGCTTTCAATGGCTACCGATTTAGAAACCTTGATGGCCAAATATGTCGAATACGACGAGGATTTCACGGAAGAAGATCAAAGTTATATTCATCTTCCGGGTTCGCCTTGTCCGTTATGTAAATTTCCAACATATAACTGGGTGGACGACCCAGAAAGTGTTTGTGACGAAATGGTGATAGAAGCCATTCAAATCGATTTCCCCGATTGGGAAAGTAAAGATGGAGCCTGCGACCGGTGTGTTGAGGTTTACGAACTTCGAGCTGGTTGCGGTTAATATTTTATATTGTTTATTATAAACAGACAGGAGGAGGTGAAAGCACGATAATCACTTTTTAATTCTAGAAAATTTAATTGTTTTCTTGTGATTAATCTCTTTAAAGGGAGGGCAAGTTCCATGAGATTAAACCGTAGAAAGTTCTTACAGGTAAGCGCTGGTGTAGCTACGGCTATGGCGTTATCAAGTAAGAAAGTAGGGGCTCAATTAAAACCGGTTGTAAAGGTTGGGAATCCTTTGGAATCCTATCCAGACCGTCGGTGGGAAGAAGTTTACCGCGATCAGTATAAATATGAGCGGTCTTTTACCT